>Ga0209935_1001477_pt1 | contig 36645 bp, 36 predicted proteins | sample ThiBio_1000_plan_2_FD_183958 | JGI IMG/M metagenome (GOLD analysis project Ga0209935, IMG submission 183958) | Wastewater bioreactor microbial communities from Cape Town, South Africa - Thiocy_cont_1000_plan (SPAdes) | ecosystem: Engineered > Bioreactor > Thiocyanate-remediating >...
TAGACCCATTTTCCTCTTTTATCTCCCTGGATTAAATCGGCATCCTTAAGGATTTTCAGATGGTGAGAGATCGAAGGTTGACCCATCTTAAAGGAAGCGGTCAGGTCACACACGCAGGCTTCGCCCCGCTCGCTCCGGGCGATCAGGCTTAAAATGGTTAAACGAGTGGGGTCGGCCAGGGCGTTAAAAACGTCGGCGGCTTTGCGAGCCTGTTTAGCACCCAGAGCCGGTTCAACCAGCGTCGGAACGCAACAGGCTTCGTCATTTCCCCTACTATTAGCCCCTTCTTTTTGCTCTTTTAATTCTTGTATTTCCATAAAAAGCATCCTAACATTAACATCGAAGATTGTCAATTTGAGTCTTAAGGATGGATTATAAACTTGATAAGAAAAAGTGAGTCCCCGCCCTTTCCTAGTTTTTAGCCTATTCTATTTTAAGCTGGTCCAGCTCTGGTGGAACAGCCGGTAAAGATGAAGTTACTTCCTGGTGAGTTGGCCGTTTATTTTCGGCGATAACAATCGAAACTACCGCTACACCTGAAATAGCCGCCAGGGTCCAGAAGGCAGGCTGATAATCGCCTATGGTATCAAAGGCAAGACCAACCGCGAAGAGCCGCCCTGGCGGCGGTAGCAAAAAAAGCCAGCACGCTGTTGATGGTAGCGTAGTGGCGGCGGCCATAAAAGTCGGCAACCAGGGCGGCCCTGGCCGGGGTGATAGCCCCAAAGCCGATGCCAAAGATAATTACAAAAGCGATTACCCCACCTGTGGAGTTGGCTGTTAAAAGCAAAACTACCAAGGAAACCGTTTGAAGAGAAAAAAGGCAGGCCGCCAGCAAACTGCGCGGTAGTTTTTCTCCCAGCATGGTAAAGACCAACCTACCGGGTAAAGCCAGGATTCCCACCAGACCCAGCATCGAGGCAGCAAAGCTACCGTCATAACCATGATCGGTTAGGAACGGAATAAAGTGAACGCTGAGGCCGCCCAGGGCTACGGTGTTAAGAAAAAAGGCTACTGTCATCCACCAGAAGGCGCTTCCCGTAAAGCCGCTTTCGGCGTCAGGCTTCTTTCTTCGAGAGCAGTAGCCTTTAAGCTGGCAGTCTCGCCGCCGCCAGCAGGGCCAGGCTCAGGTAGGCTTGCTCCATCCGGTTGTAAGCCCAGGTCTTCCGGCCTGCGGCGCAGTAAAAGAGCGTGCAGGGGGATGGTACCGACCGCCAGGATAATCGCCAGGGTTACCAGAGCTTGCCGCCAGCCCTGGGTCCGGACCAACCAGTCGGCGAGGGGAACATAGATCACGCTGGCAAACCCGGCCACAAATGTGAGCAGGGTTAAGGCTCTGGCCCGGCGGCGCACAAACCAGGTTGCCACGACGGCAAAAGCCGGTTCGTACAACACCGCGGCCAAGGTGAAGCCGATACCGATCCAGATCAGGTAAAAGAGGAGCAGGTCGTGAACTCCCGACCAGGCCAGTACCAGGAGAGTAGCCAGGATCGAGCCTAGGGTCATTAGCAGCCGGGGACCGTGGTGGTCCAACCAGCGGCCCACTGCCAGTCCAGCTACCGCCGCTACCAGAAGAGACAGAGAGTAAGCCCCGGTAAGCTGGGCTTTATACCAACCCAGCTCGCGTTGCATCGGATCCAGAAAGACCGTAAAGGCGTAAGAGAGAATACCCCAGGAAGTGGTTTCGGTTATCGATAGGGACAGGACCAGAATCCACCCGTAATAGACGCGGTTACTGTTGCCCCGGTTTGCCATGTTTCCTTTACGATCTTTCTGGTTTAAGTTGTGCAACTTGAAAAGCTACTAAGCAGCCCTTCCACTTAACCTTGTCTAGCCGCAGCAAGCGCTGGAACCGGTATTACCAGCTTTAACCAGCATTGGCTCTACTTTCAGCACTTGTTTAGTTTTAGGAACACCGCAGCAGGCCGCCCCACTATCGTCTGTTAAGTTCCGGTTATTGACCGAGCAGACTCCGGTTTCGGGCAGCACCAGTTCCACCTCGCGAGCGGCTTTCCAGTCGCCTACCAGGGCGCTGGTTATCGAACGGACCTGTTCATAGCCGGTCATCATCAGAAAGGTCGGAGCCCGGCCGTAGCTTTTCATGCCTACCATGTAAAAGCCTGGTTCCTGCGAATGGGCCAGTTCAGCTTCGCCGTGAGGAGGCACCGAGCCACAGCTATGCACATTTGGGTCAATCAGAGGGGCCAGGGCGGCCGGGCTTTCCAGACTGGGGTCCAGACTAAGCCGCAGCTCTCCCGTCATGGACAGGTCGGGCCGGAACCCGGTGGTAGCGATAATCTGGTCTACTGGCGGTAGTTTACGGTGTTCGCCGGTTAAGGTTAGGGCTGCTCCGGTTTGCTCTAGACTTGCGATTTTGAACCCGCTAATCAGTTTAATTTTGCCTTCCTCGACGGCCTGGTGGAGGCGGTAGCCCAGGCTGCCCCTGGCCGGTAAGGCGTCGTTCGCTTCCCCGCCGTACAGGTTGTCCAGGAATTTACGCCGGATCACCCAGGTTATCCTTGTGCTCGGTTCTTCTTTCGCAAGCTCCACCAGTTCGAGCAAGGCGTTAAAGGCCGAATGGCCGCTGCCGACAACCATCACCCGCTTTCCGGCGTAGCGCGACCGCTCCTGGCCCAGCACCTCGGGGATGCCATAAAATATCCGGCCTGACCGGGCCAGAGCTCTTTCGCCCCTGGCCGGTACTCCGCTCGCCCCCAGGGTATTAGCTTGGGTGTAGGTGCCGGAGGCATCAATTACGGCTTTCGCCAGGATTTCTATTTCCTCGCTCCGGCCGTCTACCGTCTGCTCGACCATCAACAGAAAAGGAGCATTTTCTCTTCCAGCGGTTTTCAATTTATCGTAGCCGAGCCGCGTGACAGCCAGCACCTTCGAGTTTAACTGAATATGCGGCTTGAGAGCTGGCGAAGCCGCCAGGGGTTCCAGATATTGCTCAACAAACTCGGTCCCGGTCGGCAGGTAGTCACCATCAGGTTCTTGCCAGCCGGTTTCCTTGAGTAAAGAAGCTGCGACCGGATCTATATTATATTTCCAGGGCGAGAACACCCGCACGTGGCCCCACTGCCGGACGCTGGCACCTACCGCGCTACCTGCTTCAAGTACCAGTGGAGTTTCATTCCGGCTTACCAGGTGGGCCGCTGCCGCGAGGCCGACCGGTCCGGCCCCAATCACTACTATCGGTAGAATAGACTTTTCCATTTACTTCTTCCTTTTTACTTTATTAATATAAACTGATGCGGTTTGAATAAGAAATACTTACACGCTGACACTAAGTAGCTTTCTATGTTCAAGTCCTACTAAAACCTGGGTGTAACACCACCTTGGTAGATAGTGGATTTTTCTTTGGCGCGCTCTAGCAAGCCTTCCGAGCGGCAACCGTTACCGCAAACCTCGCCACAGCTCTCGCAAAAGGTAATTTCGACCGCTTTATCAGCCTTTTCCGCCGATTTGTTACCGGCCAGCAAACCTAATAATTGTTTTACCACTTTCTGGTTTCTCCTTGCTAATCAATATATTGATAAATATCAATGCAACTGCTCAAGGTAAGGTTCAAAATATTAAACTCTCTTATCTTATAGAAGCGACGAACCTGTTAAGGACAGCACCTGCTCTCGCCGTAGATAAAAATCGGACCAGCGATTTTTATTATTTCATAGCGAGAAGGTCTCGGTTTTAGCGCCTTGAAGGTTAAAAACGCAAGGCCGCTATTGATAATTAAGAGGATTAGGATTGCCCCGAAAAATAGATCCATGATTACCTCTTATTATTTCGATAAACTTCGATATATTCTTTCTTTTAGAAGGGTCCGTGTGCTGGACCCTTACAGCCCTCATTGTAACTTTCATATTGAAGTTTGTCAATATGTATTTTGGCCTATTTGTCACTTACTCTAAAATAAGTTCCATAACTCTTACGTCGGTCCAGACCCCGTTGAGTAAGCCTTGCTCTTTGTAATCACCGACATGGCGAAAGCCGTTTTTCGCATAGAGCTTAACTCCGGCCGTGGTATGCGGGAAGGTTGTGAGGACCAGCTTGTGAAAACCAAGCGGCCTCGCTCGTTCGATCAGGGCCGGAAGTAGAGCCGAACCGATGCCGCTACCCCTAAAAGCGCGCTCGATATAGATGGATAAATCGGCCACAAACCGGTAGCCGTAGCGGGCATTGTAAACATTAAGCGAAGCCCAGCCGACCACCTGGCCGAGTTGCACTGCCACTAAAACCGGGTGCCTTTCATCATGGTTCTTGAACCATTCCAGGCGTTCTTCTTCAGAACGAATTTCAGTCTCAAAGGTGCAGGAGTCTTCAATACCCTGGTTATAGATGAGGGTAATATCCGCTATGTCGTTTGGAGTGGCAGACCGCACCAGCACCGGCGGCCGCGTCAGGTCTAGCAGCATGGCTATGGCGGTATCGGGGCAGGCACTCTTAAATTCGACCGACTGTTTTACCGGGTCCGGCACCCCCTCCCTGCTCACTGGTTTAAAGCCAAACCGGGGATAGTAATTTTCAGCGGTAGTAGTTAGGAGGGCCACACTCTCAAATCCTGCCTGCTTGGCCTGGGCCAGCAGGTGGCTCACCAGCTTCTGTCCCAACCCGGTGCCTCTTTGTGAACCTAAGACTGCCACCGAACGAAGCAGGGCGTCTTTACCATAAGGTTCCAGAGCCGCCGTCCCCACAAGTTTATCCTCCTGATCAAAAGCCAGAAGAAAATTGGCCGGCTGTTCCTTCACTCCATCCAGGGGTAGACCAGCCTCAACCAAAGTTTTTTCTATCTCTTGCAGGTCCGCAGGGGTGGCTTTTCTAAAATTCCAGCCGGTTTTTGCACTTTTACCGGTAATGGTGACGGCAGAAGTCATCAGTTAATCTCCCTGATTTTAGCAAGTAAGCCTATTCACTAACCTTTACACGGGGCAGTCTGGCGAGAAGCGGCGTATTCATCTTCAAGGGCCGTTAAAAGCAGTTGCAACGCTCTTTCGACATTTTCTCTCTCGGTGGCACCTACCCGCGCCATCACTCGTTCGGACTGGGCATTCAAGTTAGTGTTCAACGCTTTGAACCGCGCTTCCCCCGCCGGTGAAAATGAAATTATGACGGTGCGCCGGTCCTGGTCGTTTACAACTTTGGAAAGCAAACCTTCCTGGACCAGGTTTTCGACGGCCCGGCTGACCCAGCTTTTGTCCAGGCCCAGCCGGTTGGAGAGTTCAATCAAGGTTCCTGACCCGTTCCGGCCGATTTCGGTCAGAATAGTACACTCGGTCATGGTAGTACCGCTGCAGCATTCAGCCGTTTCTTGCTGCAAACGGACGTGCAACCGCCCTACATCCCGAATTAAAGAAGAGGTGCGATTTTCTATCTGGGTCATTTGTTACCCTTCATTTGTTGCTAATAACAACGTTACATATAGCAAGTATATAACATAATTATTTGTTGTCAATAGCAACAAATTAGGTTGCTAGAGGGGTATAGATTTTTAGACTGACTTTCAATGACTCTTGACTCTGTAGTATAGTACGGAGTATATCCTGTGGTTAAATAAAAAAAGGAGATAGTTAGATATGAATAATAAGGGCTTTAGTATAGGGCAGGTTGCTAAACAGGCTAGGGTAAATGTAGAAACTGTGCGGTTTTATGAGCGTGAAGGTTTGATCCAAAGACCTGAGCGAGATACGGGAATGTACCGGCAGTATGCCCCTGAAATAATCAGCAGAATCAAGTTTATTCGCCGGTCTAAAAATTTAGGGTTTTCCTTAAAAGAAGTTAGAGAGTTACTGGATCTGCGTCGAATTCCTGGAACCGAATGTGGCGAAATTAAACAACGCTTTCAAGAAAAGATTACTGAGCTTGACAAGAAAATTGAGGATTTAATTCGAATAAAAACAGTTCTGGCGGAATTGGCAAACGCTTGTAATGGCGTAGGTTCCCTTGATTTTTGCTCAGTACGTGAGTCATTAGAAGCTCAAGTGGACCAGGATAGATAATGTTTGGATTACTCAAACAGTACCAACGTATTATCAGCAGTCGTTCTTACTTTCCCCTGTGGCTGGGTCAGCTTGTATCTAACTTTGGCGATACTCTGAACTATGTGGCCCTGGTAGTGCTGGTATATCAAATATCAAGGTCTGGCCTGGCTGTTTCGACGATGGTTGTTTTTGAAATTATCCCCGTACTATTGTTAGGACCAGTCGCAGGTGTGGTTATTGATCGCTTTTCGCGTAAAACAATCCTGATTACAAGCGATTTAGTAAGGGCTGCCCTGGTAATCAGTTTAATCTTTGCCCAATCTAGTTGGCAGATCTACCTGATTGCAACCGGTTTGGTAGCGGCCGGAGTATTTTTCAACCCGACGATCCAGGCCATTATCCCGGCTATAGTTGATAAGGAGTCACTGCTAGCGGCTAATTCTGTGGCCTGGACCACCGGCCGCCTGGTTCAAATTATTGCTTCGGCCCTGGCGGGGGGATTAATTGCCCTTACCGGCCCAAACCTGGCTTTTGGATTGAATGCCTTGACCTTCATTTTTTCGGCGGGTATGATTTTAATGGTGCCCATACCACCTCATGCCGGTGAAATTAGCCGGGCCAACCGGCGAGGGTTAAATGGCTGGATAGGAGATGTTAAATCTGGGCTGACATACGCTTTCCGGGATCGCTTTGTATCTCGGCTGCTGGTGGTGCAAGCACTTAGTTCACTTGCCGTGGGAGCTACCTCAGCTCTACTGGTTGTTTTAAGTGAAAAACACTTAAATCAATCACCGGCTGGATTTGCCTGGTTACTGCTTGCCATTGGGGCGGGGGCGCTCCTGGGGCCGATCATCTTCGGAAGTTTTACCGGGGATTACCGTAAGGTTCAATATCTGTTTATGCCCTACGTTTTTCGAGGCATCGGTGATATATTACTGGCGGTGGTAACGGCCTTACCGGTGGCCTTACTACTCTTGTTTATTTACGGCTTAAACACTTCTACCGGAATGGTTGTCTATAATTCTATTCTTCAAAGTGAAGTAAAAGAAGAAATCCGGGGCCGAGTTTTCACTCTTTTAGATATGGTCTGGAGCTTGATGCGCTTGATCAGCCTGGCTCTTGGTGGGGTCCTGGTCGAACTAGTGGGAATTGAAACTGTTTACTTCTCAGGCGGTGGACTTTTAACGGTAGCCGGAATAGTGGGTCTGATCCTCTTAAAATCCTACGAGTTCAAGCCCGTTAAAAGTGAATCTGCAAACTAAAGGTAAAGAATTACCGAAATTATAGCTTTAAATATTCTGAACTCAGCCCTGCCGAAAGGCTGATTACCTCGCCATTAAATTTATGGCAAGGGTAGCTATAGGCAAAAATTTTTTAAATCTGAATACCGAAAATTAACAAAGATGCTAATGAGAACTCTAACGATTTAGCCTGATGGGAAAGAAGTTCTAACTTTTTGAGTTAAGTTCTAAAGAAGCTCCTGTTTAATCCGTTTTTCAATAGCATCTCTAACCTGCGAGTAGACCGCCAGTTGTTCCGCCTCGGTGCCAGTGGCTTTAGAGGGGTCAGGAAAACTCCAGTGCAGCCTATTTCGGGCTCCTGGAAAAACCGGGCAGCTTTCGTTGGCCTGGTCGCAGACGGTTATTACATAATCAAAAGGTTCGCCAAGGTACTCTGTCAACACTTTCGACCGCTGGGCTGAAATATCAATCCCCTTTTCGGCCATGGCCTTAATAGCCAGGGGCCGTACGTGGGTCGCTTCGGTCCCGGCGCTGAAGACTTCAAAATCTCCTCGGCCCGACTCGCGCAGCAACCCTTCGGCCATCTGGGAGCGGGCCGAGTTGTGTGTACACAGAAATAGGACTCGCTTCGGTTGCATGATTAATTACCTCTATATCAAAATTTCTAATTATCTCCATTTACTACGCCAGCCAGCCTTGAAACCATACCGCACTCCTGCTTTATCTCTCGACCGGCTCACGTTTTGAGGTACTTTGTGCAGAATTATATTTGTCGCTTAAATCGACCCCAATACTAGTGGGGCAGCCGGCGTCAACGCCCTCCTCCAGCCCGAGCGGGTTAGCGGTAATTTCCGGGCCAAAGTAGCGGCGCTGGAAATAAAGCGCTACATTTACAAGGCCGATCAGCACCGGCACCTCGACCAGCGGCCCGATTACAGCCGCAAAAGCTGCTCCCGAATTTATGCCAAATACCGCTACGGCGACAGCTATCGCCAGCTCAAAGTTGTTACCTGAAGCGGTGAAAGCGACCGTCGCGGTCTTGGAATAGTCCGCTCCGGTCCGCCGCCCCATCCAGAAGCTGACCAAAAACATGATAACGAAGTAGATGCAAAGGGGAATGGCAATTCTCACCACATCCAGCGGTATCTGGACGATTAAATTACCTTTGAGACTGAACATCACCAGGATTGTAAAGAGTAGGGCCACCAGGGTAACCGGGCTGATCTTTGGGATGAATTTCTTTTCGTACCACTCCCGCCCTTTTTGCCGGAGCAACACGAACCGGGTTAACATCCCGGCCAGGAAGGGGATGCCTAAATAGATAAAAACGCTTTGCGCGATGTCCCAGATTCCGACCTGGACGACACTGCCCTTGAGGCCAAAGATAGGGGGTAAAACAGTAATAAAGAACCAGGCGTAAACGCTGTAGAAAAGCACCTGAAAGATGCTGTTAAAAGCGACCAGCCCGGCCGCGTACTCGCTGTCACCTTTAGCCAGCTCGTTCCAGACAATCACCATGGCGATACAGCGGGCCAGGCCGATCATTATCAGGCCGGTCATATATTCCGGTTTATCCCGCAACAGCAGAATTGCCAGAAAGAACATGAGGACCGGGCCGATCAGCCAGTTCTGAAAGAGCGATACCCCTAGAATTTTCCAGTTGCGGAAAACGTCTCCCAGCTCTTCATACTTTACTTTCGCCAGCGGCGGGTACATCATCAAAATAAGTCCGATAGCTATCGGGACATTGGTGGTGCCTACCTGAAACTGATTTATAAAACTTTCAGCGCCACGCACGAAGTAGCCGGTACCAACCCCGACGGCCATAGCGGCGAAAATCCAGACGGTCAAATACCGGTCCAGGAAAGATAACCTTTTCGCTTTTTGCTCCCTCACACTAACAATACCTTTCTTTAAGTAAAGAGTAAGAATTCGTTTTTTAACTACCTACCTGCCGTTAGGTGTAATCTGGTTGATAAAAATATATCGTTTAATGTAAATATATCAATATGATTTCTGAACAATCCTTATACTCCGAAGAATTTTCTAAATATTTTAAATTCCTGGTTAATTCTACCATAATAACTGCGTTGAGCATACCTTCCCAGGTAACCGATGAATAATAACATATTGACTTACATCAATGTTACTGCTAGAATTCATATATTATGAAAAAAGAGCTTACAGTAATTCAAAAAGTGTGCTGTCCTCCGGCCGTCAATCCAACGATTGAACGCAATCAAGCGGAAGCGGGAGCGGCTTTATTATCGGCAATTGCCGATCCAACCCGTCTGTCTATAATAAGCATGCTTGCTGCCAGCGGCGAAGCCGTCTGTGTTTGTGATATAACCGATAGTTTTACCCTGGGCCAACCGACCATCTCCCACCATCTACGCATTATGAGAGAAGCCGGCATAATTAGTGGCGATAAACGGGGTAAGTGGGTATATTATTCGCTTGTTCAGTCAAAGTACCACGAAGTTCAATCTCTACTTGAGATGGTTTTCGCTGTCCCAGCCCCGGCCCTGGCCTAAACTTTCTTAAAATACAGCCTTGTGCCGGCCGGCCTTGCTTTATTGCAAGGCTTTTTTTCTGGAAACCATTCTACCGGTAAATTAAATAAGTTCTAAGCCAGCGCTGAGGTGTGCATGTTGTTAGTTAATACTATGTTTCCGCTCTGTTTGTAAATTGTAAGAAAAAGCTCAGCTCCCTTCATAGGTTGGCAAACAATGCAGCAACCATCAGTCTTCTTGCTTTACAACATTCAACTCGTTATAAAACTTTCTGTTCCTGCCCTGACCAACAAATGTATTAACAACTTACAAAAATTGTTAATAAAATATTAACAATTTAATAATTATGCTTCCTGGGAAAAGTAAAAAAAGGTCAGCTTCTTCCCATGGTTTTTACCCTTCCCTGCTAACTGTTTTTAAGTTCTGAGTTTAATTGCCCTCAAAAAATTCTTTTTGAAGTGCTTGCAGCAAGAAACCCAGGCGAGTTTAATAATGGCTTGTTAACAGCCAGGCTTCTTTTAATATTTCCCTACCAGTTTATTTCCTAAATTTAACAACCAATTAATAAGACGTTATAGAGTCCATAACAACTTTTTAAAGACCGTCCTCTATTCTGAAAAGGGTAGGATTTGGCTAAAGTCTTTCCTTTCTCATATTGAGTTTGATTTGAAAGGAAAGCTGCTGCCTTTACTGCTGGGTTTTGGCTCATTGAACCTTAAAAGTTACCAGGCTAAATAATATCAAAACTTCTAATCCAGGTTTAAGCTCATCTGGTAAAGACTATCAAAAATTCCAAGGAACCTTGTTAAGGTAAGCAGGATTGAGAGAAACGAGCAAATTCTTTCTAAGGAGGAAGATTAAGTGCTTAATAAAAGCAACAGACCTTTTCTGAATAACGCCAGGGCAACCAGCCTTGGAATGTTAACACTTGTGTTGGCTCTTGTATTGGCTGCCTGTGGTGACAGTACGGCAACTTCAACTGTTGCCCCGGTCTCTACTACCGCGGCAGCGGCGGCCGCTACCAGCGCGGCTGCCTCAACCACGGCAGCCGGTGCTACTACTACCGCTGCCGCCGCTGGCACAACCACATCGGCTACCGGTGCTACTACCGCCGCCGGTGCGGCGCCTACTCCAACTATTCTTATTTCCCGTGACCCTGGAACTTTGAACGGTGCGGGATCGACCTTTATAAACCCGCTCATGTCCAAATGGACCAAGGAATACAATACCCTCTTCCCCCAGGTTAAAATTAACTACCAGTCGATTGGCTCGGGGGGTGGGCGCCAGCAATTCATCGCCAAAACGGTAGACTTTGGCGCGAGCGATGCCCCGATGACCGACGACCAGTTGACCCAGGCCGGTGGCGCGGACAAGGTAATCCACGTTCCATTGACCCAGGGGGCCGTGGTTCTGGCTTACAACCTGCCTAATGTACCTAACGGGCTAAAATTTAGCGCCGATACGGTTGCCGGTATTTATCTGGGAACCATTAAAAAGTGGAACGATCCGAAGATTACCGCTGATAATGCAGGAGTTAACTTACCCGATTTAGCGATTGCTACCGTGCACCGCTCGGATGGTTCCGGTACGACTGACATTTTCACCGACTATTTAAGCACGGTAAATGCCGATTGGAAAAGTAAAGTGGGCCGGGGCACTTCCGTACAGTGGCCGGGCGGTATCGGCGGCCAGGGTAATGAAGGTGTTGCCAACCAGGTTCGCAATACTCGGGGAGCAGTTGGCTACGTTGAACTTGCCTATGCCAAACAAAATAAAATTTCCTACGGTGTGGTTAAGAACAAATCAGGCAATTTTATCGAGGCGACCCCGGACGCGGTTACGGCGGCAGTAAATGCTTACGCCGACAAAATCCCCGAAGATCTGCGTTATTCAATCGTTGACTCACCGGATCCAAAAGCTTACCCGATTGCCGGTACCACCTGGCTGCTGGTCTACAAAACCCAGGCCGATGCCAATAAAGGTAAGCTTGTCACTCAATTTCTGGATTGGGCAATTAAGGATGGTCAGAAGTTCGGTACCGACCTTGATTACGCTGCTTTGCCGGCTGGCCTGGTGACAAAGATTGAGGCTAAATTAAAGACAATTACTTGTGGAGGAGCAACTTGCCTTTCTTAACAGGCGACCGGCCTTTCCAGGAGTAAAAATTAACTGCATCTATTTCTTTGATACTCCGGTTATCACTAATGATAACCGGAGTATCAAAGAAATATTTTTAACTCTAACCTCCTTCCTTTCTTTCTTAGCTCACTTCCGTTCTAATTAATCTCAGGCCAGGTGAAGGCCGATTCAGGAGACAAAGTGTAATGATTGAGAGAGAGCCAATCAAAAATAATAATAAATTTAATTCACCTGGGCACTCGGATCAAAGCGCCGATAGTACCTCGGCTCTAAACAAGGCTGCTCAAATTGCCCCGGATACCGAGCCTCGCCCGGCCGACCAGATCGGGCTGCCCCAGGCCGGCGCCATCGCTTCCGTCGCTGCAGGAAATTACACAGCCCTTTTAGCAAGACCGGGTGGCAAAATTAACCGGGGCGACCGTATATTTACCATCATTATTCGGAGTATTGTGCTGGCGGTTCTGGCGGTGATGGTTGGGATTTTCATTGTCCTGGTGACCGGGGCAGCCCCGGCCATCAGCCGATTTGGACCGGGCTTTATAGTCAGTACCGGCTGGGATCCAGTCAAACTGTCATTTGGGGCCCTTCCTTTTATTGTCGATACCCTGATCGTCGCTCTGATTGCTATGGTACTGGCGACGGTTGTCGGGTTGGGCACGGCTATATACGTCACGGAATATGCTCCCCGCTGGATTCAAGAACCAATTGCTTACTTAATCGAGCTGTTAGCCTTTATACCCAGTGTGGTTTACGGCCTGTGGGGATTACTGGTAATGGCTCCCTGGCTCCAGACTACCATTCAACCCTGGCTGGCCGATAATTTAGGTTTCATTCCGGCCTTCAATGGGGCGCCTTACGGAGTAGGCATCATGAGCGCTTCGCTCATTCTTGCCATGATGCTGGTACCTTTGGTGGTGGCTCTATCGCGGGAAGCTTTACTGCTGGTGCCGGATGCTCAAAAAGAAGCCATGTACGCTCTTGGCGCCACCCGTTGGGAGGTCATACGTCAGGCCATTCTCCCCTACGCCCGTGTTGGAATTGCCGGGGCGCTTATTATTTCACTCGGACGCGCTCTTGGTGAAACAATGGCCGTGGCTATGACAATCGGTGGCGGCTTCCAACTTCCAACCACGGTGCTGGACCAGGGCTACACTCTCGCCAGCATTATTGCCAACGAAATTAATGAAGTAAGCTCCGATACCTATTTGTCCGCCCTGATTTTCTGCGGCCTGATTCTCTTCGTAGTAACCGTAGGAGTTAATATTGGCGCTTATATGCTGTTACAGCGCCTTTCCGGCCCACGGGGCCTTCGGGTGAAAGGGTAAAAGGTAAGATAGAAAAATGGCACTTAACCCTACAGTTAACATGACAACCAGTTCCAGTTCCAGTAAGTCTCTCAAAAAAGATTTCGCCGGCCGCCAGTTACGTAACGCGATAGCCTATGGCATTACTCTTGTAGTAACACTACTGGCGCTGGCTCTTCTGGCCTATTTATTGATTTACCTGCTAATCCATGGGACGGGAGCAATTAACTGGGACTTCGTAACCAAGGAGCCGACGGCTCTGGGAGAAGAAGGCGGCGGTATTGCTCCTTCATTGGTCGGAACCGGCACCCTGGTATTGCTCTCAATGATCGTTGGAGTACCTTTTGGTATTGGATTTGGTATATATCTTTCTGAATATGCCACCAATAGCTGGTTTTCGAGGATGGCTCGAATTGCCATCAATACTTTTATCGGGGTTCCTTCGATTATTGCCGGTATCTTTGTCTACTTCGTCCTGGTTAAGCCGATGGGTAATTTTTCCGCTATCGCCGGCGGGGCGGCTCTCGGTATCATTATGATCCCTATCCTGGCTCGAACGGCCGAAGATGTTTTGCAACTGGTCCCTAACAGCATCCGTGAGGCCGGGTTGGCTCTGGGGGTACCCCGCTGGCGGGTTATCTTAACCCTGGTAATACCAGCCGCCCGGGGTGGCCTTATCACAGGAGGGGTTTTGGCAATTGCCCGCGTGGCCGGTGAAACCGCCCCTTTAATTTTAACCGCCCTCGGCAATGAATTCTTCGCCGGTTCCTTATTTGAGCCGATTGATGAAATCACACTTCGCATTCTCAAGTACGCGCGGGGTCCCTACGACATCTGGCACGAGCAGGCTTATGGCGCGGCTCTGTTACTGGTCGTTGGAGTAGCCCTGGGCAGTTTACTTTTAAGGCTAACTACCCGCGGCCAGCGGATTAAGGCGCAATAAGAATGAGCCGAGATGAGTTGAGAAACCGGTAGAACAGTAAATAAGGGTAAACCGCCTGGGTTTAGCCCCTAGCCAGGCGCCTGGCTAAGAGCTAAACCCACTGGAAAGGATAAAGCAAAAGGTTTTATGATAGAAAAATTGGTAAAAAGGTCTTCCGCAAACGATGAAGCGGTTGAAGCAGTCGAGGGTAGTGGTTGTGGAATGAGTGCCAAAGGGCTGGATATTTATTACGGGAAATTTCAGGCAGTAAGAGGGGTTTCGCTAGAAATAAAACCGCGCCAGATCACAGCCCTGATCGGCCCTTCCGGTACAGGTAAATCTACTTTTTTACGCAGCTTAAACCGCATGCACGAACTTCTACCGGGCGCCTATATTAAAGGCCAGGTTCTTCTGGAAAGTGAAGATATTTATGCGGCTGACGTTGACCCCGCCAAAGTACGCCGACGCATAGGTATGGTCTTTCAGAAACCAAACCCGCTTACTACCAAATCAATTTTTGAGAATGTCGCTATCGGCCTTCGCATAACCGGTGAGCGAAACAAAAAGGTTCTGGCCGAGCAGGTGGAACAAGCCCTGGGGCGGGCGGCTTTGTGGGACGAGGTAAAAGATAAACTGCACCGCCCTTCCGGGGAACTCAGCGGCGGGCAACAGCAAAGGTTGTGTATTGCCCGCGCCATAGCCATGCAACCTGACGTTATTTTAATGGATGAACCCTGCAGCGCCCTCGACCCTATTGCAACCGGTAAAATTGAAGACCTTATGTTAGAGCTGCGCAAGCAGTACACTATTGTAATAGTAACCCATAACATGCAGCAGGCGGCCCGTGCCAGCGATTATACGGTTGTCTTTATGGTTAGCGCCGGGCAACCGGGTGAGGTGATCGAGGTTGCGAAAACAGTCGATATCTTTACCAACCCGCAGCAGGAAAAGACCGAGTTGTATGTCACTGGGCGTTTAGGCTAAACTGACTAAGCCTGCATGATTAAATTTAATGGAAGCATCTTAAAAACGGTTAATTTGATTGAGCCTGTCAGTGGTGAAAATCAAACGAACCGGTGAGTGATGAAAGTAAAATATGAGTGAAATCACCCAGGGCCTGAGCGGAGCTCAACCAGCTAAAACCCTGCCGATTATTGGAATATTTGGCGCAACCGAGGCCGCGAAAAGCATGCCAGTTGAGGAAACTTCCACCAAGATTGAAGTGAGTAATCTAAATTTTTATTATGGAAATTTCCAGGCCCTCCGCAATCTGAAGATGAACATCCCCGCCCGCCGAATAACCGCTATTATCGGTCCCAGCGGTTCCGGTAAATCAACCTTCCTGCGGTTATTGAACCGGATGAGTGACCTGACGGCGGGCGCCCGGACCGAGGGGCAAATAAGCTTAGACGGACAAAATATTCTCGACCCCGGTATGGACTTGGTGCGCCTTCGCAATAAGGTTGGCATGGTTTTTCAAAAACCAAATCCTTTTCCCAAGTCAATCTATGACAATATTACCTATGCGCCGAAAGTAGCCGGGGTCAGAGGCAGGCAAACCCTTGATGAACTGGTCGAGCGCAGTCTGCGGAGCGCTTTTTTATGGGACGAGGTTAAAGACAAATTAAACAAGTCCGGGTACTCCTTGTCGGGCGGACAGCAGCAAAGGTTGTGTATTGCCAGGGCTATAGCCATGCAGCCGGAAGTAATTTTGATGGATGAACCCTGCAGCGCTCTCGATCCAATCTCGACAATTAAAATCGAGGATCTTATGCTTGAGCTGCGCAAGCACTACACAATTGTCATTGTAACCCACAACATGCAGCAGGCGGCCCGCGCTAGCGATTATACCAGCGTATTTATAATGGCACCCGACCGGGCCGGGGAAATAGTAGAGGTTGGCCCGACCAGGGATATTTTTACCAACCCTAAAGACCCTAGAACTGAAAATTATGTCACCGGCCGGTTTGGCTAAAAACTGGCCGGCAGTTCAAAGCTGAGATCTGAGGGAGTTCTGAAGGGAGTTCTGAAAGGGCCTCTGAAAAGTACCGAGGCTTGAAGGTCAAGGGTCAGGGTCAGGGTCAGCGCCTAGGGCTTTAGAATTAAGCTGGTTGCATTAAAAACAAAATTAACGCTTAAGCTGATTTACTACTCCCTCGCCCGGAGTTGTCAGGTTGGAGCCAGAATAAATCAAGGCTGGGGAGCGCGGGTGATTTGGCTGTTCATGAATATAAAACTTTGGCGAAATAAGAAATAGGCATTGAAGTAATAGGAAGGGATGAGTTTGCAACAGGCGATTTCTCCCTGGAGGTATACGAATACCTCCACGTTTACGCTTAAATATTTAAAATATTGGAGTTAGGAAAAGCAGCCTTGAAGACTTACATTCACAAAGTCGGAAAAAGTTCTTGCCTGTAAGGGAGCCAAGGAGGAGGCAGCCTCACTTTACTCTCTCACGGCTCTATACCAACCACCTTTTCCAACCACCTTTAACTTATGGTAGCTGGCTGGTGAAGCTCGAAATTTACAGCATACAAAAAGGACAACAATCAAAATGTAGTAATTGAACCGGTGTTGCCTTTAGAAAGACTCTGGCATGGCAATGCAATCATCATACATTTCTGATGAAAATTACCTTTATTACAAAGATCTAAAACTCGATTTGAACAAGGAAGTGGTCTGGAAAGGCGACCAGGCCTTAAAACTCTTCCACGGTGAATTCAAGGTACTTGAATATTTTATGCGTAATCAGGGCAGAATTATTAGTAACGAGGAGTTGTTTAACAACCTTTGGGATGGGAAATCTGACGATTTTGCTCATACGGTATATATCCAGGTCAGCGCTTTACGGCGAAAGCTCGGTGATAAACCCGGCAACCCCTTGTACATTGAAAGAATTGTCCGGCAAGGCTATAGATTAGGAGCATCTACCGTAGTCGGTAAAGCGAGCGTAACCCTGCCTGAAGTTAAGAAACGACCTCAAAGCTCTTAACCTAAAACCCAATACCCAATTAAGGTGGGACAACAACAATAATAAAAATAAAAAGAGACTGGCAGTAAGTTTGGCATTTAAAAGCAAGTAGAATACCGGGCAGGAATTTAGAAGGATTTAGATTTTATGCTGAGTACCAACCGGCCGCGTTTTGAACATGAATTAAAGCAGCTCCAAGAAGATGTGGTAAATATGGGCCACCTGGTTAATAAAGCCCTGAACCAGGCGGTCAATGCCCTTACCCGCCACGACTGTCATTTAGCGCAATTTGTGATTGACAACGATAAAGAAATTAACCGGCAACGATTTGTAATTGAGGATAAAGCCTTATCTTTGATTGCCACCCAACAACCGGTAGTAGCCCACGACTTACGCCTGGTAGCGGCAATCCTTAATATAACCGGGGAGCTTGAACGGATGGGTGATCATGCGCGGGGCACGGCGCGTATAAATTTGCTGATGGATGCGCATCCTTTATTGGAAATTCCAATTGAATTTACTGAAATGGCAAAAATAAACCACCAGATGCTTGAGGAGGCTCTAAAAGCGTTTATTCGAGAGGACAGAGAGGCAGCGCTGGCCGTAGCGAAGATGGATGACGAAGTGGATAACCATTATGACATAATCTTCCACAAACTTCTGCAAATTATGTTGAGCGATACCACCTTGATCAACGGAGCCAATTATTTGCTCTGGGTAGCCCACAATTTAGAACGTTTTGGCGACCGTATAACCAACATTTGCGAAAGAATTATTTTTGTAAGTACCGGCCAGATGACTGAAATTGTACCAAGCCGCGAAGATCGCAAGACCGCGCCAGGAACTGTAACGGCCAGCGCCAGGCAGGAATTAGAAGGTTAAAAGAGTTCGATGGTAGGGAGGAAGGGCAAGGTAATAGTTTTTATTTTGTTGTATCAAAAGTAAACTTATGATAAACAGTTGTTTAATCTTTATTTCCTTATTCCTTGCTACTTCTTGCTTCTCTTTGCTTCTCCTTCATCAACTACGCCACTCGGCCACTTTGGATGGAGGGGAGGGCATTGTTGGCTTTATTAAAACTACCTAACTAGCTTTGAAAAACCACTTCGCAAAATAAAAATCTCCTTCTAAATACATCCGTTACCTATAGACAAATGTACATATATCAATTAGAATCGCTCCTAAAAGACCTGACTACGAGATGCTTATAGGCCGATTGGAATTGGAGTAATCCTTTGTTAATTATTGGAGGAAGTGACGCTGGCATAAGCGCGGCTTTACGGATACGTGAGCTAGATCCGCAAGAGGAAGTAACGCTCGTTGTGGCGGATGCATTTGCGAATTATAGTATCTGTGGCCTTCCCTTTTACCTTAGTGGCGAGGTCGGGGACTGGCGCCGGTTGGCTCATCGCACTCAGGATGAGCTTGAAGGTAAAGGTCTCAAACTCTTGCTTAACCATACGGCCCAGGAAATAGATCCGCTGAAGCGCCTGGTGAAGGTTGCAGATAGAGCGGGGTTGGAGAAGAATTTATCCTATAACCGTCTCTTGATTGCCACAGGTGCAACCCCCAGCCTACCTCAGATTTCAGGTGTACATGAACCGGGGGTTTTCCCTCTTCACACCATGGAAGATAGTTTCCAACTAAACCGCTTCCTGACGGAACAGCGGCCCCGCTCGGCCATCATTATTGGTGGCGGATACATCGGCCTGGAGATGGCCGATGCGCTGACCTACCGGGGTTTAAAAGTAACCCTGATCGGCCGCCCGATCCGGGTACTGCCTACAGTCGATCAGGAGCTGGGCGCTCTGGTTGAGGAGGAACTGGGCCGCCACAAAGTCGAAGTTATAAATCAAACCACCGTCGAGTCAATCGAGCGTATGAAAAACAAGCTGGTGGTTAAAGGATCAGGTGGATTTTTATCAAATGCCGATCTGGTTCTGGTAGCTACCGGTGTCAGACCCAGCAGCCAGTTAGGCGCCCATGCCGGGGTTTTAACTTCCTCTCAGGGCGCTTTGTGTGTAAACCGGAAGATGGAAACCAATGTGCCGGGCATTTATGCCGCTGGCGATTGTGTCGAGACCTGGCATCATCTCTTACAGACATATGTTTATCTGCCTTTAGGAACGACCGCCCACAAGCAGGGGCGGGTCGCCGGTGAAAACATAGCCGGCGGTAACCGCTCTTTCATGGGTTCGCTGGGCACTCAGGTAGTCAAAGTATTCGAGCTTACCATAGCCCGCACCGGGTTGCGCGACCAGGAGGCCCTGCAGGCTGGTTTCGATCCTCTCACAGTCGAGCTCGAAACGTGGGACCATAAAGCCTATTATCCTAATCCTCATAACATTCACATCCGGGTAACCGGCGACCGCCAGACCGGCCGGCTGCTAGGCGCCCAGATGTTGGGGCACTGGCACTCTGAGGTGGCTAAAAGAATCGATGTTTTTGCTACGGCGCTTTACCACCAGATGAAGGTTGAAGAGTTAAACAATCTGGATCTTAGCTATACCCCGCCCTTTAGCAGCCCTTGGGACCCGGTTCAGTTGAGCGCCCAGGCCTGGACAGGCGCCCGGTAAGAAGGCTTTTACTTTAGGTTCGAATGCCGGGCTATTTAAAGTGCACCAACCTCCCCAGAGGGATAGGCTAAATAACCATTTTTAATAACGAGGGGAAATTATAAAATGGATCCGACCATTTTAAACGAAGGCATACCCCTGCTGCAGGAGATCCTGGACGACCTGATTAAAGGGGTTGAAAATGATAGTACCGGCGTTTTGGAAAACCTGAAGAACTTTGACCATTTTAATATCAAACGGTTAATTTCTAATAACGACTTTACCATCAAGCTTTACCACAACTTTCAAATCCAGGCTAAGTTACTCCTGGAAAAGCAACCTCCCGGTAGCCAGGATAGAGAGTTAATAAAAAGCCTACTGATAATCGCAACCTTACTGAGCCAGCTCGAAGAACAGACCCTGGCAATAGCCACAGGGCTGGCTGAAATTTCCCAGCCTTATTTTAGCCAGATGCCAGAATTCTTAGAAGAGTTTGCCTCTCAGGTTCAGGAAACCATAAACCGGTCGATCTCCTACTTTTATATGAGAACCACTTTAGGGGGTAAGCAGTTAGTCCAGGCCGAAAATCAAGCGAGTGAACTGTACCGCAAAGTCCTGCAGCAACTCTTTGAAGATACGGCAAGCGAGCAAGGGGAAGAGCAAGGAAAAGAAGCGGCCTTAAAAAAAGCCCTGAGCTGGCTTGAAATAGTCCGCCGTATCGAACGCCTATGCGACATTGCCGTAATTCTGGCAGCTAACGGCCAGTTCATGGGTAAGCATTTATTAAGCTGGTAGGTTATATTGATAGCCATTATAATTAAGAAGAAATTTGGAGTAAGCAGATAAGCAGGTAAATTAGGCAAGTAGGAAGGAAGAAAGGAAGAAAGGAGGTCAGGAGAAGATGGACGGGGGTTTTATCTTGTTACTGGCGGTAATCATAATAGCAACCATTTTTGACTTTATCAATGGGTTCCACGACTCCGCCAACGCTATCGCAACCGTGGTTGCCACCAGGGTACTTTCTCCATTCGTGGCGGTAAGCATGGCCGCAATCTTTAATTTTATTGGGGCTTTTACCGGTACAAGCGTAGCTAAAACGGTGGGTCAGGATATTGTTGACCCTTCTAATAGCAGCCAGCTAATCGTTATTGGCGCGCTACTGGGAGCAATAACCTGGAACTTAATTACCTGGTACTGGGGGCTCCCCAGCAGCAGCAGTCACGCCTTGATCGGTGGTTTGATTGGAGCCAGCCTGGCAGGTAACGGGTTTAACCTGGCTATCCTTAAAGGTGAAGGGATCGGCAAAGTTGTTGCCGGCTTGATTTTCTCCCCGATTGCCGGTTTTATAGGCGCTTACCTTATTATGACGCTTCTCAACTGGTTACTTGTCCGCTCAACCCCCCATTTTGTTAATAAGTGGTTCAAGCGTCTGCAACTCTTTTCCTCGGCTTTTATGGCTTTCAGCCATGGCGGTAACGATGCCCAGAAAACAATGGCTATTATAACTCTGGCTATCATAACCTACGAGAAACATCCCACGGCCGTATTTCAAGTACCGGTCTGGGTTATCGTGTTGGCGGCTTTAGCTATGGGCTCCGGAACACTGGCAGGAGGCTGGCGCATCATCAAGACGATGGGTGCAAGGATAGTCAAACTACAACCGGTCCACGGGTTTGCCGCTGAAACCAGCGCCGCTACCGTAATAGAGGTGGCCTCGCGTTTAGGTTTCCCTCTCAGCACTACCCACGTAATCGGTTCGGCTATTATGGGGGTAGGCGCGAACCGCCGACTAACGGCGGTTAACTGGAATACGGCCAGTAACATAATTAAAGCCTGGATCATTACTATCCCGGCCTGCATCTTTTTCGGCATTATATTTGAGCTGATTATTGATGTAGTCTTTTAATAGAAAGCTATTATGGGGTCCGCGCAATTTACGACAAAAATAGTCGCTAAGGCGGTCTATCCTATTACAAAGCCTTACATCCGCACAACAATTTGAGTTAAACTAGTTATCCATTATTATACAAATACTGGCTTTTTGACCCAATTAATACAAAATCTGTTACCAATAGGTGATTTCAGTCCAGGTAATGCTCAGACCCCATTGACAACCAATGGGGTTGCGCGCACTTCGGTACTAAAAAGATCGATTTCAATTTTAATCCTTTTGCAAAAGGATTTAAATCGACTAAATTTTAAGAATTTTAGAACACTTTGTGTTTAGTCCTGAGCACAAAGTGTTCTTTTTGGTTCCAATGTATGCGGAAGGCCAATATGAAGAAAGAATTCCAAGTTCTTGACAAAGGAGCTGAAATTAGATATTCTATAAACGATTAAGCAATTGCTTAATCGTTTATAGTAAAACAGGGAGTAGTTATAATGAGTGTGGCCGCATCACGTTCTACCACAGATCTTTGCGAAATCTACCAACCACTTTCGCAAGAAGCTAAACTTGATTTACGCGGCCGGTTAATCGAAGTAGCAGGCTTGTCAGAGATTTTCAAAGTATTAAGTGATGAAACTCGCACCGAGCTGCTCTATTTACTTTCGTTAAAAGAGATGTGTGTGTGTGATTTAGCTGATGTAATGGAAATGAGTATGCCCGCTATTTCCCATCACCTGCGGCTGCTTAAGGCCTTGCGGTTGGTCAAGTATCGTAAAGCCGGCAAACAGGTCTACTACTCGCTGGCCGACGACCATATTGTCGGCCTCATAAACCGGGCCCAAGAACACTTTGAGGAAGAGCGTTAACCTAATCTAACCTAATCTGACCGCTAAAAGATTGGATTGGATGAGAAGTCTTACCCGGCCTTTATTGGAAAAAGTACTCAGGTGCTAGAATAAGCTGAAGGGTGTTAGCAAGAGTGCTCAAACCAATCCGCCGGAAAGTGTAGTGTAGTGAGCAATTGAAGTTATACTCGCCAAAAAGCAATATTTTTTTTACCTGGCAGAGCCTCAAACTTCTATTCTGGCTATCTCTTATCTTACTTACCATAAATCTCAGTACCGGAGCCGTCATTGTGCTGGTCGCCTCCGGCCCTGCCGGACAGTCAGGAGATGAGGTTGCTACCATGCCGGCCGGAGAAGTAAGACTCCTTCACCTTGAGCTATTTGGTGGTATTATTCACCTCCACCTTGATAATCCTAATAATTCATCGTCAACATCACCATCTTCAGCTTCCTCGTTTGGGGGTAAACAAAACCAGGCCCTGCAGAACGCCTACCTGGTCCGCTCGTTCGACGTTTTATTTCCCAGGTTAAGTGTTAACGGTCCCGCACCTGGACCTGAACCTGATTTCTCTCCTCCTAAAAATAACATTCTGACCGGTGAAAGGCCCGGCCCGGCCGGCCTGATAACCGGCGACAAAGTTATAACCAGCTCAAGCAGTGAACCAAGCCTTTCAAGGGTTTATAGTTCAACTTTTCATGACCCTGAAAAGGTTCTTATGCTGTTTGAGTTCGCCCAGATTAGCCACCGGATGGTGGTTGAAGTTGCGGCGTGGCCGGATATCTTTCCCTATCCCCCTGAAAAGCCTCCAATCGTTTAGCGCTAAGTGCCTCTTATCCCGCTTGTTTAAAAGCCAGTAGGTTATACTTCGGCTTTCTGCTAAGGGCGTACAAATGGGCCAGGTTAAACCGATGCCCGGCAGTTGTTCCGCCTAACTTTTAAGCAGGCCAGAAAACCTGAGCATCAGTAATAAAAGAAGAAAAAAGACTTTGAAGTGTTTGGTTTGTTATCTTAACTCAGCTAAATTCTTCAAAAACCAGGAGCGTTTAAGATGGCTAGCAAAGTCACAAATCAGCCTGGTCATCCTCATTCGAATGAGGATGACCAGGCCGGCGTCCCGATAAATTCTTATTCCGACCATTCTAGCGAAAGGGAGGAAGGCGAAGGTCACCACGACCACGATCATGATGATCACAAGCTCATCCATGACCATCAGGGGGGCCAGGGCGGTCATTCCTCCCACTCCCATTCTCACGTTCCGGTAAATCTGGGGATGGCTTTTGTGATAGGGCTGGTCTTAACCGGCGGGTTTGTCGTCCTTGAGTTTGTGGCCGGGCTTTGGGCCAATAGCCTGGCCCTGATTTCCGATGCCGGCCATAACCTGACCGACGCCCTGGCCCTTGGCCTCAGCGGCTGGGCCTTATACATGTCCCGGCGCTTGCCCAATATAAATAAAACCTTCGGTTATCACCGGACCGGTATCCTGACCGCTACTCTCAACGCCGCCACCCTCGTTTTGATCTCTTTTTATATTCTGTACGAAAGTATCGACCGGATCATCAACCCCCCGGAGGTGCAAGGCTGGGTGGTCATTATAGTGGCAAGTGTGGCCCTGGCCGTCAATTTGGTGGTGGCCTGGCTGCTAATGGCCTGGTCTAAAGAAGATCTCAACACCCGCAGCGCCTTTATACATATCGCCGGAGACGCCGCCGCCTCGCTCGGCGTGATTATTGCCGGGATTATCATCGTCTTTACCGGCTGGAAAATAGTTGACCCGATCATTTCGATATTGATAGCCCTTTTAATTCTCTGGTCGAGCTGGGGGATTCTCAAAGAAGCCGTCAACATTCTCTTAGAGGGCATCCCGGAAGGGCTCGATATGGTAAGTCTGATGCGCGACCTGATGAAGCAGCCGAAAGTGACCGATGTCCACGACCTGCACGTCTGGACCATCGGCAGCGGCCTGAGCGCCCTTTCATGCCACCTGGTCCTGACCGAGAATTACACTATTCAGGAAGCCAATCTCATCGCCAAAGATGTCAACCGGCTGCTTGAAAATAAATACCGCATCAAGCATGCTACGATGCAGTTGGAATACCAGGACTGTGCCGTTAATGATACTTTTTGTGTCTCCCCGGACCTCAAGGTTTAAAGATCCATTGTTTTACCTTGAGAAGGTAGGTAGCAAGCGCTCAAAACCAGGCTTTACAGGCCGGACGGTTGGCCTAAGTGGGATCAGGCATGTTACATACATACAGGGTAGGCGGCCAAGCAAGTAAGAAACCGATTCCCCTGGTGTTTATAAAAGGATTGGAGCGGGAAAGTAAAGGCGGCAATTAAAATCAATGTCTGAACTGTTTATAAAGGTGCTGCTCTTTACCATTTTTCCGGTAGCAGCGGCCATCCTCGGTGGAATTATTGCGGCCTTCCGGCCGCCCGGTCCCAGGCTGGGCAGCGCCATTCAGCACTTCGCGGCGGGAATGGTCTTCGCTGCAGTCGCGGTGGAACTATTACCGGACGTTGTAAGCGAACACGCTCCTGTAGCAACCATCATCGGCTTTTCGGCCGGGATTGCTCTTATGCTTTCAATCAAAGCGCTTACCGAAAAAGCGGAAAGGCCAGAAAATGAGATAGGAGAAGCAGAAACAGACGAAGCAGGAGACGAAGAAGAAAAAAGCAGGACTTTACAAAAAAGTAAGGCTGCTCTTCCTGCTAGTTTGATCGCCACGATAGGTGTTGATGTCACCATAGACGGGTTATTAATCGGGATTGGATTTGCCGCCGGGGCTAAAGAAGGGATTTTACTTATTATTGCCCTGTCTCTCGAACTCTTATCGCTCGGACTGGCAACCTCGGCAACCTTGAGTAGATTGGGCATTTCCAGGGGGAGAAGCATCGCTGTAACTACCGGGCTGGCCCTCCTTCCTTTTATTGGCGCTTCCTTTGGAGCGTCGGTCCTGGGAGGTCTTTCGGGTAGACTTTTAGAAGCAGTGCTGGCCTTTGGCGTGGCCGCCCTGCTTTACCTGGTGACTGAGGAGTTACTGGTGGAAGCTCACGAAGTGCCCGAAACGCCATGGATTACCGCTACTTTTTTTATCGGCTTCTTAATACTACTGATAATCACAATGGTTGTATAAGGCTGTATTCTTACTTTTACTAATATTTCTTTAACCGCTTATTTACTATAATCGGCTAAACTTTGACCGGGATAGAGTGAGCGGGGAAGGAATAGACCTAGCTAGTAGCTCAAACCGTTAAGTTAAGATGAAACTTTTGTGGATCGTGTTATATAAGGTTGGAAAGGCTGGCCTGCCCTGTATAGCCGGACTTTTACTGGCCCTGGCAGTATTACAGGTTGTTTCAAATCCCAGGAGATATATAAAGTCCTGACGACTGGACAAAACCCCTTTTAAGATAGGCGGCGTTTCTAAAAAGAGTCAAAGCCAGGTCTTACCCGTATCGCATAACCAACCGTTTTGTATCGTTCCATTTAGTTCAGAAAGGATAAATTATGCGTCTACCCTTCAATATCAAGCCTGATCCGCAACAATTGTCGGCCAAGCGAGTTGTAACCGACAGCCTGCTTCTGAGCGGTTTGATGACCGGATTAATTCTTTTGGTAGTGCGGGTTAATCCCGCCATGTTGTCCAGGGGCGAAGTCGATGCAAAAACAAAAAACAACGGGCCTATTTCTTTGTTCCCTCACTCTCATTTTTATTTGGCGTACCAATACTCTCCAACATACTGTTAAGAAAGCAAAATAAGGGTGAACTTTCCTTCGTTAATGCTTTCTTTAATGCCTATTCGATAGGCAGTTTCGTTAATTTGTTTGACCTTTTAATTTTGGATTACTTTTTAGTATTAGTCTGGAGGCCAGGCTTTGTAAAGTCACTAGCTAAGGAAGGGGATCCCATGTATGAAAGTTATTCCTTTCACTTCGAGGCTTTCCTGCGGGGAATGATTATTACACTTGTCCCCAGCTTAATTGCCGCTGTTCTAGGCAGGGGTAATAAAAAAGCTTAGCGTCTATACCGGAGACTTTTGTTTAACCTTTTCCAGTATAGATTATACTTAAATATGCCGTTATTCCTATATAATAGGACTTCAACTAAGCTAACCCGTTATAAACAAATCCTGTAAATAGAGGTCTTAAATCGAAATTTAACCTAAATAGGAGGATCAGTAAAGGTATTAAATAATACCTTTACTGATCCCCCTATTGGCAATTTGATTGTTCGGACAAACCAAATAGCCAAGAGCCATTTTGCTTCAACTAAGCCCAATTTAAACATTGGCGCGACCAAGGGCAAAGTATCCATCTCTACAGGTTACGGCACTGGCAAGTTTGGAGAAGTATACTCTCTGCTTTTTTCAAGCTCAAACTAGAAGAAGATTATCTTCAAAGAAGTCTAATAGACGAGCAGAAACGGTCACAAGTGCCAATTCCAAAACGAAAAACGGCACTTATGTTAGCAGCTAGAAGAATTAGAACAAGTGTTTACTACTTTGCCCTGGTCGTAGTAACGTTCATTTTCGGCCAACTACCAGCAGGGTAACTTGATTACTGAAACTGGGATGGTAGGAAAGTTACTTTGGATTTCACCGGCAGGATAAATTATGGTACACAACCGACTGCAAAACAAATTGTCCCAAAAATTCTAAAACTTGACCTTCCAGTAGACTGGAAGGTATATACTACCATAAATGATTGAAAACCACTTTTTAACTTCCCACTTTTTCAAAGGCAATAAGGCTATAAGAGGAAGAATTAATAGGAACTTGGACCATGACAGAAGTAAGAAAACCAACTACAGAGTCAAAAGAGAAGGCCATCCCTGAGTTAGCCCAGGGCAAGCAGTTCCGGATTGGCGAACTGGCCGCCCAATTCGATCTTAACCCTAAAACTATTCGCTTCTATGAGGAAATTGGACTATTGCCTGTGCCACCCCGGACTGAAGCCGGGTACAGGCTTTACAATCTTGCCGATCTGGAACGGCTTAGCTTCATAACGAAAGCCAAAGCAGTTGGTTTCTCTTTAGAAGAAATCGCTGAAATTTTGAAACTCCGGCAAATCGGGCAGCGCCCTTGTTATCACATGCTGGAAATACTTGACCGGAAAATAGCAGCCGTAGACCAGCAAATTACCGCATTGCAAGAATTCCGTAAAGATCTTGGCAGCCTGCGGGAAGAGGCTGGTGAATTAAGTGGAGTCGGTGGATTAGTCTGCGGCATCATAGAACATCATAAAGTAACCGGATTACCGCCAGAAAAGTTGCTTCGAAGGGTAGCAAAAAAATCTAAATAATGTTCTGTACTACCGGGAAGTAGAATTAAAACTCTACAGAAAGTAGTAGGAAGTGGTAAAAAAGGAAGAAGCTGTAAAACTATTATGGTAAAGATTGAAACTGTAACAAGGAAGGATTTAGAGGCTCGCGTGTTAAAAGCCCAAGGGCCAGTTGTGCTTGATTTCTACCAGGCGAGTTGCCCGCCCTGCCAGGTTTTAGAACCTCATCTGGAAAGAGCCACTCAACCGTATGCCAATAGGCTACCCGTATACCGGATTGATATTGATCGTGACTTACCGGTTGCAAGCCGGTTTGATGTTATGAGCATACCTACAGTCCTTATCTTATTCAAAGGTAAAGAGATCGCCCGTCTGGATGGTCTTATAACGGAGGACCAGCTGAAAAAGGCTTTTGATCAGGTGGTTGGAAAATATCTACCTACTCCCTCCGTCTAATCAATTGGTTGAAGGGTCTTGACATTCTAGTCAGGTGGAAGGTGTATACCTAAGATTAGTTTTAGTACTCTTCATTTCAGATAAGAGGTGGTGTGCAGCTGGGAAGGATAATTATTTACGCCGATAAACCACTTCCCACCTATTCTTATTTATTTTAGAATTAGAAAGGAGATTTTAGTGAGCACTACAAATACCAATCAACAACAAACCGACCGGTGTATTAAGGACTGCGCCGAAGTTGTCCGGCTTGCTTCTCGCTGCGCCGACGAATGTTTAGGCGGCGGGCAAGGTGACACAATGTCCCAATGTGTAAGGCTGTGCCTGGATTGCGTCGATCTTGCCACAACCTGTATGGAACTCCTGGGACGCAATTCCCAGTTTGCAGCACAACTTTGTGGGGTTTGCGCTGAAGCTTGCACAGTCTGTGCAAAAGAATGCGATACCCAGCAGTCTGGCGGGATTATGCACAAATGTGCGGAAGCCTGTCGCAGTTGCTCGGAAAGCTGCCGCCAAATGGCAGCCTAAAAGTTTAGACAAAGATAGTCCTCGGTGCCGACAGTACTCTCTTGCCGGTGCCATGGGCTAATTTATAAGGACAAACCGAAGAAGAAAGAAGAAGAAGAAAGAAAGAGATTATTTATATGAAAAAGAACTTAGATTTTACGGTAGTTGGTGAAACAAAAATCAATTGCGCCGGCTGTGAGGAACGGATTGGCAAAGCTCTTAAGCGTCTGCCAGGAGTTGAGCAAGTCCAAGCGAGTGCCCAAACCCAGCAGGTGAAGGTAACGGTCGATGCAACTCAAACTACTCCTCATCAAGTGCGGGCAAAACTTGAGCAACTTGGGTATGATTTGAAACCCGAATAAATCTAATATTTAACTTTAGCAGACCTTAAATAGAACTCAACACTTATAAATTAGGAAATTTAGAGGAATTCCTATGAAAACCCTTATAAAAGATGAGCTTTCCTCCGAACCATTTTGGGCGGAGGAAGGGGTTACTGAAAAAGGACATGACCGCTTCCGGGCCAAGATCGGTGGATTACACTGCTCTCTGTGCACCGGTACAATTGAAAAAGCTCTCGGCCGGATGCCAGGGGTCGAGAAGGTAGCGGTGAGTCTTACCCATGAACAGGCTCTGGTCGAATATAACCCAAAACTGATCCAGCCGGAGCAACTCCTTGAGACCTTAAAGGACATTGGCTACACAATTTGGGATCCCCGCAAGTTGCAGCCGTTCGAGGAGGAAGAGGCTGCCCTGGTGCAGGAAGGCAAACGTCTGCTGGTAGCAATTGGTTTTAGCCTAGTAACTATTGCCCTCATTCTAAAGATCGAGGGTCTCTGGTCATTGCTGGTGCCGTCGGTGGTTGGCTTCAGCCTGGTTGCAGCCGCCTTCTTTATCCTGAAAGGTCGCGGTATCTGGACCTTCTTGATTGGGGGGGCAGGCTTTGGGTTATTTCTCGGGGCCCTGATCATAAATATGTTGGGTCTGGCAAAACCGGTCATACCCTGGGTTGTCGGCTTGTTTGCCATTGCGGTTACCTTTGAGGTAGCCCAACATATTCTGGTTATGGCCTGGCAGTCTTTACGGCGAGGTATCCTCAACCAGCACGTTATGCTGGAGGCGGGAGCCTTTGCCGGGATTGCTGGCGGTCTTATCGGCCTGATCTTCCAGCCTTCTGGTTATCCAACCGCTCCTTTCTTTGCCGTCTCCGTGCTTGTAGTCAACTACCACATCTTCTCGGAGTGGCTGTCGCTGCTTGTCAAAACCCGGAGTTCCCAGGCCGTGAAGCGGTTGCTTGACCTGCAACCAGATACCGCCCGGGTGGTCCGGGACAATCAGGAGCAGGAGCTACCAATCGGTCAGGTTGTCCTGGGGGATTTGGTGCGGGTACGCCCTGGTGAGCGCATTCCGGTGGATGGGTTGGTCGTTTCCGGCCATTCGTCCGTAAACCAGGCCCTGGTTACCGGTGAGCCGCTTCCTATTGAAAAATTCAATGGGGACCAGGTTATTGGCGGCTCGATCAACGGATCGGGGACCTTGCTGATCGAAGTGTCGGCGATTGGAGCCGAAAGTTTCCTGCAGCAGATCATCCGCCATGTTGAGGATGCACGGGCTTTGAAACCAGGCATTTTACATCTGGTCGACCGCATTCTGCGGGTCTATACACCGGCCGTCCTGCTACTATCCCTGTTCGCTGTGCTAGCCCTGGGTATCGGCACCTGGTTAATCACCGGCCAGGCGGACCTACAGCGGGCCGTGTTTGCCGGCTTAAGTGTGTTGGTGATGGGCTACCCTTGTGCAGTTGGTATCGCAGCCCCTCTTTCGATTGTGCGTGGCGCCGGGTTGGCGGCCGACCAGGGGATTATTATGCGCACCGGCGAGGCATTTCAAACCTTTGGCTCCGTGACCTATATTGTTCTTGACAAGACCGGAACCTTAACTGAGGGTCGGCCAACCGTCCGGGAGATTGAAGCTCTTGGGGATATCAATGAGCTACTTACCCTTGCGGCTTCGGCCGAAGCGTCGTCCGAACATCCACTTGCTCAGGCGGTAGTAAATGCTGCACGGGAGAGAAACTTAAATCTGCCCGAGGTGGAAGATTTTGAATCCCTAACCGGGTGGGGTGTAGCGGCAGTTATTGAAGGAAGCAAAGTGTTGGTAGGGCGTCCGGAGTTGCATGAGGAGAAAGGCATTGACCTATCCCCGCTGATGGAACGAATTGCAGCCCTTGAAGGGTTAGGGCGAACGGTAATAGTTGTCAGTCACAACGGAAAGCTCATTGGCGCCCTTTCGCTTGGTGATCCTTTGCGGGCCGATGCCAGAGAAGCAGTGGCAGCTATGCACAAAGTAAAGCTCATGCCCATCCTCGTAACTGGTGACAACCAGCGGGCAGCCGAGCGGGTGGCTGGCGAGATTGGCATTTCTAAGGTAAAAGCCGGTGTCCTGCCAGGGCAAAAGGCCGAGATTGTGCGCCAGTTGCAAGAAGGGGGGCAAAACAGGGTCGCCATGGTCGGTGACGGGATTAACGACGCCCCGGCCTTGATGCAGGCTGACGTGGGAGTGGCGATGGGGAGTGGTACCGATATAGCTATCGAATCCTCTGATATTATTATTGTTAGAAACAGCCTCTTATCAGTTCTGACCGCCCGCGATATTAGCCAGCGAAGTTACCGCAAGACTAAACAAAATGTGCTGCTTGCTTTTCTTTTCAACGGCATCGGGGTGCCCGCTGCGATGACTGGCCTGGTATATCCGGTATGGGCAATGGTGGCGATGGCGCTGTCCGTCACGTTGATTTTCGTCAACTCGCTGTGGGGCCGGCCCGACCTGCTGTTTGAGGCCATCGGCAGTGTCGGTCGGACGGCTCCAGCCGAGGAGCACCTGCCCGAGATGGTTCAAGGAGCATGAACAGCGGAGGGAGATTACTCCCCTCTCTACCACAGTATCTGCAAAGACTATGGGGGACCTGACCTCATAGTGAGAGACGGAGGAACGAGGAGCGCCGAGGCGAGTTGCTCCGGGGGAGGAATTCCATGAAAAGGAGCTTACGTATTGGTCAAGCAGCCCTCGGCATCGTGGGCGTACTAGGTACCCTAATCTGTATGGGTGCCATGCTGCTGGCTGTCATCGGGGTCGCTGGTGTGGGAGCGTCTGCGGTGATGGCTGGGATGCCTATGGGTTCACAAGGACAGGCAGCCAGCGGCCAGCCCACTTCCATCCTGACCTTATTGCTGCAAGCAGGGCCAGTGATCCTGCTGGTTTCCATCGGTGCGTTTGCCCTGTCACTTGCCACAAGCAGATGGGTGAGTGTCATCCCTGCACTGCTGATGGGTGGCATCATCTACTGGGGGATGTACGGGCAGCCGAGCCTGCCCGTAATGTACATCACGATGGTACTGGGCTTGCTTGGCTGGGCCGTCATCCTCCTCTGGGTCCGTGGTCGGTTTCGCTAGAGAAGGATTTTCCCTTCATGATACCCTTTCCTCTCGCTTCTGAGATGCACTGACGAGCAGGTATGCAAGGCTCATTGGATGTCCAGGAGTATTTCGGTTCATAGATACGATGGTCGTTGCGTTTCTTCATGTGAGTCAGAAGAGGACACGTAGAATCCGTCATGGCAATTGCCGAAAAAACCGAAGTCTGGCCGAGGCGTTCTTTGGAGAACAATGCGCCAGGGGAACAACGGGTCCGAGCAATTTTTGGACATTTTCAGGGTCTGACGAAATTTCCGTAGTTAGACAAACTGAATGTCTAATCCTATTAGGTTTAATCACTTGACAAAATTATACTGGAATATTCCAATTATCCAGTATAATCAGTTCAGTTAAATCTAGAGTTGGTATGACCCGAGATTGGCCATTTTTAGAAGATACAGCTTAGGCAAAAACACCGGCTTGCCTAATAATCTTCAGTTTCCAATGAATTAACGAAGGCATTAGCGATAAGGTAGCTACAAATTTTCTTATTTTGAACTCAAAGAGGTTACTAAGATTAGTCAAGATAATTACCATTATCTTGACTAATGTTTATCAAAGGCTTTCTTCGCCTTTGTCGACTAGCTCCTCCTCTTTGTCATAATCATTGTACGGTTCGTTATTTTCGTTGCCAGACTGGAAATTACTGGCATAGCCGCTCTGGTAAGAGATAATATAAGGTTGCTCCCCACACGGAGCTGGCTTAACAAGAAGCTGGAGGTAATAAGCCGCTAACCAGTCAAGGGCCGGCACAGGACTTAAATTACTAAATAAAATAAAGGCTTTGCAATAGGCTAAATTCTCTATACTCGACTATTTTGTATGAAAATTGCTCCGACTCCACAATGAGCCCACCAATTCACTATATTGATGAAGAAGATCCCTGCCCAGACAATTAGTTCTTACTTTTTATTCAGGCGACTAGTTAAGGGCTTATATAAAGCAGAAGGATCATAAGAAAAACCAGATTGGAAACTGTTCCCCGAAACCTAACTTGACTGAAATAACCCTGTTCACTTCGTGAGCTATTTCATCCCCTAGCTCCTCAGCTACAGTCACGAGAACTTTACTACGCTTGGTCTTGTGCTATATGATGGTCGGTGCCTAGCCGCCCTAGTAATTCCCGACTATAACTGTTTGTCCATAAAATTTAGGGGAAACACTTAAAATTTTGGACGTTTGTTCTGATATAATACTGAGGAAAATAAAAGCCCAGGTTATTCGAACACCTCGGCCCTTGAAGATCAACCTTATAATTGCGATGGCAGGCTGACTTATAGCTATTATAACATCCTTTAACTGTACCTGTCTCCCTGCCTCTTTAGCGGAGGGTTTTTGTGGCAGAATTTAATTTTCTCAGTATGGTTGTTCCAGTTGAAGAAAAAGACTTGGAGGCTTTCGTCAACTCTCTTACTAATGAAGATGTTAAAGTTTACGGCCAACTCTTTCTAGAAAACGTTTTAACTATTTATAACATGTTAAGTTTGCCGGCAGCATTTATGTCGGCTGCCGTAATGTATGCCCAGTTCGAAATGTACCTTCTAAACCACCTCCTCGACAATGGTTACAGCCTGCAACAAGCTCGGGGCCTTCTTAATGTACCAGTAGACAAAAGAAATCGAATTGTTTTGGAGGTTATGGAGCAAATTCAAAGGGACAGATTTGACGAAAGGATGAAGGAAACTAGAAACAAAAAGTACAAGGCGATTGAGAGGGAGTTTACCAAAGAGAGTAATGACATTGCACAGGGCCTTCTAGCCCATTATTACTCTGCCATTTCTCTAACCTGGACTACTTTCGAATCAATAGCGGCTGATTTATGGACTAGTCTGGTTAATAAAGAACCCAAAAAGTACGGACAGAAGGCTTTCCAGGTAGACTCCTCCGAAGCTGCAAAACAACGCGGCGAAATTGCTCTAAAGCAACCCGAGGGTCTATCCGGTAAACAAATTCAATTCTCACTTTTGGCCGAATACGATTTTGATTTAAAAGACAAGATGGGAACAATTCTCAAGGAAAAATTTGATTTTACCGGTGTCACTGGTATGGTCACTGCCTATGCCGCGATTTTTCCTGAAAAGAGGGAAGATATAAAGAAGGTGCTTGATAAGCCGGAGTTAAATTTGTTGATGAAGACAAGAAATCTTATAGCTCACAAAGCGGGTATCGTAGACTCAATTTTTATCAGGGAGACTAAAAGCTGGAACCCGCCACCGGTCACACTGGGTGAACCCTTAGGCTTAGATGAAAAGCAAACGGCCAAATTCATCCTTACCGGAATTATGGCGGGTATGGAGCTTATTAAGCTCGTTGACGCAATAGCATAAATATAAAAAATGGCTCTGGTTAAATTTCAGGGCCTTTTTGCAAAGGTTAACTATTTCTGGAGGATTGTACGCTTAGAGATTTGTTAACAGACCGTTCCCTTCCGAATAATACTTGGACTCCCTAGTAATAGACCATATCTGTCCGGAAAATGCTTTGATCCTATCACCTGGCGACGAGGTTGATCTCGTTACTAAATGAAAAGCCTTATCTTTGAATTTGAGGATTGGAAAATTTCGGGGGTACGTAATATGTCTAATTTATTTCTTAGCCCACATTACAGAGAATCGCACTTCAATTATCACTATTATTTAGATGATAAAATTAAAATTTTCGAAGACCAGATTATTGGCTGGACCCTGGATATAGCTGAAATTATGGTAGCAGGCAAAACTAATGACACTGGAGAATATCTGATAGAACCAATTCCTCAGAGCGAACAGGCCGCACTTAACCTGGTCATGAGTTACTTCGAGATGATCGGACACTTTAAACTCGGAGTTGGCCGGCCGATCCGCAATCAAGAACTGTCCAAACAAGCTTTTAAAGCAGGGCTTAGAGATGTTTTCCAGGGGATTGATGAAAATGATCCCAAGCACAAAGAAATTATTGATATTTTTTACGAGGAAGGCCGATGTGGTCTTTACCATTTGAACCAGATGGGCGGCCGGTTTGTAATTGGTATAGACCCTCAACACGTCTGGCGGTATACCGAATATGATCTTATGGACTTCAATCAGCAGAACCGAACACCTACAGTCAGTCTAAACGTTAGAAACCTGGTAACCCTGCTAAAACAACATTTTAACGATTTTATGGCTTTGTTAAAAGATCCGGCCAACACTGTTATGCGAGCACATTTTGAAACCTGGTTCGATCATGCCAACCACGGTATTTTGAACAAAACACCGCCGCCACCGCCGGTTATCCTAGATGTAGTTTCATTTGAAGAAAACTCTCTTGAGACTAATCAGCCTGCTGACTAAGCCTTAACATTGCCAGAATTCAACTTTTAGCCACCTCCGGAGTAAACATGCTCGAAGCTTATCATTTAATTTCCAGGAAAAGTTTGGAGAACAACGAAATACTGAGTGCTATTTTTAATCGAGACAAGGCTCCGCATTGGCCGTACTCAGCAGAAATAATCTCGGGGATAAAAAAGCGGTTTATTGACGTTTATAATTCTGGCTATCTTTTTTCATACAAAAGACGTTGCGAATTGGATTTATATAATCCTAGCGACCTCAAACCAGTAGATTTTCTAGCTGGAGATGATAATTATATATTTCTAAGTTTTGGTAGAAGAGATGAATACTTTAAAGACTGGCCAGAAGCAAATTATGGTTTTATTTTTGATGCTTTCGAGCTGATAAAAATGGGGGCCACCCTACGAACCCATGATTTGATAAAACCTTATAACGATCTTTGGGACAAACTTTTGATAGGTTTCTCAGAACCCGAAAAAGGGAATTTAGAAAGGTTATGTCTTAGAGAAAATAAACCAGTTGATTTAACGAAGCTAAAGCAAAATTTTCCGGAAATCCAAAAGTTTTGCGAGTTGTTTTATATGGAAGCTAAAAACTTAAAATCTTCGGCTGACCTAAGCGGACAGGAGGCCCTAGCACTTCTTGAAAAGAATGGCCCTAATAGCGATTTCGAATTGTTAATCCCCCAAAGACTCCCAGTAAGCAAAGCAATTAAATATATTGTGGCGTCAGAAATAATTAGTAAAAGTGAGTTTGCAGCCTGGATAAGCACGACCTAGCTTACACAAAATCATAAACTCTCCTTATGTAGCCTGCCGAACCGATTGACCAGCACGGCAGGCTACATACGCGATAAACGGAACTATTCCCCGACAGATAGATGCCTTATAGGCAAAACTCCTGCCTGGTTGGAGCCCTCCTCCAGCCTCGTAAGGCAAACCAGGAAAGTTTTTTGAGATTACTCAGATGTTACCACCCAATGTTGTCCTCTTCCTGCGGTATATCTATAATATTTTGAATGAAAGCTTTGCATCGCAGCAACACTCTGATTAAGAATCAAAGCAACATCACTGTTCTGCGGTAAATCGTCCTCATCAAGTAAATCAAGGAATGCTCTGGTTGGTTCTCCATCAACAACTGAGAAAATTTCTGTAAGAAGTCGGTTTACAATCTCAAGCTTCCTTTTATTGAGAGTGCCATCAGGTTTCTTCTTACTGAGTTCTTGAAACTCTTCATACATTCCTTTGAGAAGTGGCATTAGGGCTT
>Ga0209935_1001478_pt1 | contig 36622 bp, 59 predicted proteins | sample ThiBio_1000_plan_2_FD_183958 | JGI IMG/M metagenome (GOLD analysis project Ga0209935, IMG submission 183958) | Wastewater bioreactor microbial communities from Cape Town, South Africa - Thiocy_cont_1000_plan (SPAdes) | ecosystem: Engineered > Bioreactor > Thiocyanate-remediating >...
ATCATCATCATCATCATCATCATCATCATCATCATCATCATCATCATCATCATCATCATCATCATCATCATCATCATCATCATCATCATCATCATCATCATCATCATCATCATCATCATCACCACCACCACCACCACCACCACCCCCAGCGTCACCCCGTACATTCTTGCGATTCTCAAAGTCGACATCGGTCGGCAGCTTGTAGCTCTGCTTGGAGAAGACCGACTCGGACACGACACGCAGGAGGTCGCCGGTCTCCTCGCGCGTCTCGATCACCTTGGTCACGAGCCACTGCACCACGGGGAAGATCGACACGTAGTCGAGACCTCGGATCTGGAACGACTGCAGCGGATACGGGCACTTCATGCGCACGAGTGCCTTCTCGATCTTCTCTCCCAGCTTACTGCGTGCGTGTGTTTGTAGGATGTATGGCGTGAGTTCGAGCGAGCGAGCGAGGGTCGATCGACCGAGGGTCGATTGTCGCGCGAATCGAGTGCCACACAAAAGTACGAGAGAGATAGAGAGAGATAGAGAGAGATAGACGTACATCTGGAAGCCGATGTTGGCCTCCTCCTGGAAGAACAGGTCGACGTCGACGTCGACGTGCGAGTTGACGATACACCACGTGAGGCCGCCGATGACCTTGTCGAACGGCGACAGCGACGCGATACGCGCGCGGAAGTATCCCGCAGCCAGCAGCAGCTCGACCAAGTCGTCGAACCTGCGCATCTGCAACTCGTCATCCTCGACCGTCGTGGAGTCGGCCGTCGTGCGGCTACTGGCGTCCTTCTTGATGGCTTTGGCGGCCATGATTGGCGGAGAGAGATCGAGCGCGAGATCGAGAGACGGAGAGACCGATCGCTGATGCGAGCGAGACGAGGCAGCGAAGCAACTGAGAGAGATTTCCTACTGCGAGTGATTCGTCTCCTGAGACCGACTCCCTACTCGAGTGGATTTCGAGTTTCAATCAGAGTAGGAGAATCTCTCAGGCTCATTCATTTCGCTCATCGCCCGCCGCCACTCACACACTCGCGCACACTCGCAATCATATCTCATGGGAGATCTCGTTGAAGTCGACGTATACTCGGTCGATACCGAGTCGGATGTCGAGCTTGATATCTCGGACGATGCCGAGCAGTTCACGGCGCCGCAGCCGTCGATCCTGACGCGCGAGCCGTTCCGACCGCCGCACGCAGGCGCGTGGCACGCGAGCTACTCGGACTGCTCGGTGCTCTCGTGCGGCTGGCATCTCAAGACCAACATCGGCAAGCAACACTGGGGCTGCTGCTACAAGGTGTCTCGCTACGCGTGGTGCGATGTGCTGGGGCCATTGGAGCAGCCGCCGATACCGCCGCCGCGTCCGTCGCCGTTCCACAGCGTCGTCGGCGATGTGCCGCGGTACGTCGTGCACCTCGACGCGCCGATCCGCTTCCGATGGCGCCAGATCATCGAGGACTACAAGGACATGCTGCCGCTCATGTTGGCGGTCATCGAGGATGTCGCGGGCGTCAGTCTGGCGAGTGTCGCCACCGGTACGAGGTGCTTCATCGACGAACCCACGCGACATTCCCTCCCTCTGACATTGCGCGTGTGTTCGCGCGTGATCCGATCATGCTCGCGTCTCGCGTCTCTCGTGTACCCAGGTGCATTCTCACTCTTTACGCATCTGGGAGTCGTGTACTATGGCGACGAGTTGCGAGCGATCGCCAAGCAGACCGGGATCTCGGTCGGCAAGCTGGCGTTGATGCAGGTCGCGTACGAGGCCTTCGCGTTCTGCACCTCGATCGTCGTCGACACGAGCGCCACCGATCCCTCGCAGCCTCCCATGGTTCGTGCCACGCCCAACCACAAGCCCTGGCGCTAGCTCGACACATGCACACCCACCCCCACCCACGCAACAGAAGAGAGACTCGCGATTGTATGTGAGTTGATGGGCTCTCGTTGCCACGCTCTGGCGGCAGCACATTCGCACGATGGATTGGGAGATGCCGATGCTGCAACGCATGACGATCGAGATCGAGTACCGCATCAAGAACAAGCCCGTCTTCCTGTCGACCTCGTGGCCCGGTTACATCGGGTGTCTCACCGGCATGCGCCTCGCGCAAGCGGGCAACCCCGACACGGGCTACGGCGTGTCGATCAACTACCGCCGCACCGGCACGTCGCTCGCCGACGTGGCCAAGAACTTTATGCTCGGTGCCGTGCGCTCGTGGCCGATCGGATACCTGATACGCAAGGTGCTCACCGACACGGCGTCGTACTCGGTGGCGCTCGAACAGCTCGCGAACAGCGATCTCATGGCGCCGGTGTACATTATCATCAGCGGCTCGCGAGCGTCGCAAGGAGCGCTGCTCACTCGCGATCGCGGCGGCGACGTGCACCGCAAGTACTTGACGCCGACCGACCCCGTGGTGCAGACCAACATGGACCACTTCCGCGACGACGACGAGTACGACGAGCAGAACATCTGCCACTCGGTACCACGCCGTCAGCTGGCGGGCCAGTTCTTTGAGAGCCTCGGCGAGAGGCGCACGTTCGACGACCTGTGGCAGCTGTGCAACCTCGAGCCCATCTACGCCAGCGACAACATCTACACCGTTTCCATGAGTGCTGGCATCGGTGAGTACACCTCGGTCGTGCAACGTCGCTAACGATTCGATCGGTGTACGTGCACGACCCAAGCTCGACCATCAACGAGCGCCGACTGACGACAATTCTTTGACTGCTGCTATCTACAACTGTTGAATCGTACATACATATATCAACACACACACATATCAGAGTGCGACGACTTGGGCGCGTTGCACATTCAATAGATAACGACGTCAGTTATTGTATTAGATGGTACAGCGATTCAGGAAAACGCGGCAATCGATGTAGATCGCCGTGGTGAGGCGGTTGCGCCTGCCTCAGCTAGCGCAGCGATGGTGGCTGTTGTTGTTGGTGCGTCACAACGACAGCTCCGCCCGCGAGCGTTATTGCCGGATTGTCGCGCATCGAGTTGGAGAGCGACGACGGGTAGTACTGAGAAACCATGGTGCCTTGCACTGAGGTGGATGGCGAGTCGAGCTCGTTCGGCCCCTCGAGATCCACGAAGGCTTCGTCGAGGGCACCGCCGAGCAATCGAAGCGACTCTCGTGCCGTTGCTACACTCGTGCGGAATTGCGCAAGTTAGAACGATGGCATGCGGTGTTGGGACAGTGGCGCCTTGGCCGTCCGTTGTACCTGTGGGATGGCCTGGACGCCAAACGATCTGGAATGGTCGGAACAGCTCGCGGTCCTCGCACATGGCCTCGATCACTCGCAATTCGACCTTGTGCACCTCGCCTGCAAAGTCATACGAAATGTAGTGCTGTACGAGCAGGTTGATGTCTTGATTGGCGAGCGTCCACTTGTGGTACATCTGGCGGTGGTGTTACGGGCGACAGGAGCAGCATATGAGCAAGGCAGGCTTCACGTGCGCCGACGATCGAACGGCGCTTCGCGTACCATCATCGACTCGACCGACTTGGTGAAGATAAAGTGCACAATGTGATTGGCGCGATAGGCTTGCTGCGGCGGCACCAGGGATCGAAAGTACAAGCGCTTGCCCAACATGTCGTGCTGCATACCAAACAAGTTCAACAATGACAATGGCATATTATCACACGATCACACAATGACATGGGTTCATATCAGTGGAGAAGTGAGGTAGCAAAAGATTGCGAAAGAGAGAGAGAGGCGGTTGTGATACCTTTGACGATCGAGCAAAGGAGCAGAAGGCGTCGTTGCAGTCGGTCATCCAGCCGCCAGACGAGTCATCGGGATTCAATTGCCAAACTGAACACGGCACACGAACCGGATCGTTGGGAAAGTCGAATTGGTAGCGATTGCGGCGGATCGATTGTTGGATCTCCCATTGCGAGAGGCCCGTGAGGGCCTGACACAGCGATGGGCTGCTTGATGCAATCGGTTGTGAGTTCGTTGCTGGTTGTAGGAGCAGCGACTGGCTGGCGAGTTGAGGTGACGGCGCCTGAATATGAGACGAGTGCTGTGGCGATTGTGACGATTGGGGCTGCTGCGGCTGCTGCTGGTGATGATGGTGCGGTTGAAGTAGCAGCGGCTGGTGCTGATGTGGGTGCGGGTGCGGGTGCTGGTGCTGGGAAGGTGACGAGTGGGATGTTGATGTCGGTGGTGGCGTTGTTTGGCGTGCCGAGTAGTGTGCATGCGGTTGCCCGAAAAACAGCGGCGAGAACGAAGAGCTTTGGGGCGGTGGAGAGGCTTGTGGTGGGTGACCATTGATGGTGTGGTGAAAGATCTGGCGCCGTAAATTGGTGATCTCGGCACTCTATCAGTACAACAACACCAACAGTTAGAATCGGGATCGGTAGCAGCAACTGCAACGCAACTGCTGCTGGAAGTGGTGGTGGTGGTAGCGTACCATCGTCTGTATGATGGAGTGCAGCGAGCTGATCTCACGCTTGAGGTCCGAGATCTCGCTCAAAGTGCAGGCTCTTGTGGTTTCCAAGTGCGAAATCCTCATCAATAGGATGTCCTGCTGTGAGTCTCGCGGCAGGGAGGCCTATGTGGTGAGTCAGACATGCAACGAGACACGAACGAGACGAGATGCGATGCGTCAGTCTTGCTCAGCCAAGCTCGTCTGCAGACGAGCGGTAGTTCCTGCAAGCTCTTCTCACACACCTCGCCCATCGGCAAACACTCTGCAGCATCATTGCACAAGCCGTCGGACTCGTGCCCGAGATCCATCGTGCAGTTTCCAAGCGACGCGGTCGGCTGCATCGAGTAGTCAAGAGGATGGCTGTTGCTACTGCTGCTGCTGAGTGACACGTTGCCAGAGGAACTTACGCTGGAGAGCTTGTGTGCGAACGCTGCCGATGAAGAAGCAGCCGAAGGCCCGTCGAGATCCGAGTGCGAGGCGGGAGAGTAGGGGGTTGGGTGCATTGCACCTGGAGCCGTCGTTTGATACGCGGTACCAAAGTGCTGCGGAGGTTGGAAGGTGATCGAAGGCTCGAGCAAGCGATGCGGCTGGAGCACCGGTAGCGGATCGCGAGCTTCCAGCCTCGCACGCTTCGGTGGGCGCGACATGGCGGGATCGAGAGAGGCGCTCGAGGCAATTCCATCGATCGAAGGCGAGAGCAAGGACGAGCGTGAGGACGAGCTGGCGGACTTGGTGGATCGTGCAGCCGAGCGGCTTGAGGCCCGTCGCTTGCCGCTTTCGGTGGCAGCGACGTCGGCGGCAGCAGAATCGGCCGAGAGAGAGGAACCCTTGCGGGTGTCGGGTCGCGCGACACTCAGCCCAGAAGCCGGTGGATGGCGATGAATGTCGTCGAGTACCGAGCGCGCGGTAGTGAGACCCGCATAGTCGGCGCTGGATTTCAAGGAGGCGGACGAGGCGGTTGCGGTGCTGCTCGTCGTGACACCGTTGCTCCCTGTCTTGTTGTTGTTGGAGGAGGTGGTGGTGGTGGTGGTGGTGGATGTAGATCGAGCACCCATCGAATGCCTGCCAGTCCGAGGCGGCGAGTCATCGATTGCGAAGGCGTCGGCGATGGCGCTGCTGCCATCGTCGTCATCGTCGTTGCCGTCGTTGGTGTCGTCGTCAGAACCGGAAGCGAGCGAGTCATCCTCGTCGCCGCTGAGATCGTCATCAGCTCCGCGGCGTTTCATGCGCTGGTTCTACAACCCACACCAGCAATCATTCGAACCAAAGATAGATAGAAATAGAAAGATAGACAGAGACAGAATGAATGGTGAATGAATGAATGGTGAATGAATGAATGATGAATGATGAATGATGGATCAAGAGACATCGAACGAGGAGTAAATAGATTGGCACGGTGATGCATATCAACGGCCAGGACAACGACGACATCGATCGGTTGTAATAACAATCGATCGACGATACACGATCTCGATTGCGTGGCAGCGAATTGGTGCATGTGCCGACGGGCACGAGCGATTCGCTGTGGCAAGCGATGACGACCACGAAGCATCGATTTGGATACATCACAGCGACAGCGACACGAAGAGCACCGATTGCCCATGAAAATGGCGCCGTTTGCTCGACGGTGTGCGACACCAAGTACTGCCACGATGATGACGAGGGTGACGATGGATGGAAGGAAGGAGGTCGCGGGACGACCAACGGTACGTACGTGAGCCATGAGCTTCTTGACGACGCGCTCGAGCTCGATCAGCTTGGAGCCTCGCGGGCGACGACGCGGTGCATCGACGCACTGGATGTTGAGGGACGAGCAACGTGTGCACGGCCGCTGATCGCTGCAACCGGCCTTCGATGTACGACACGCGGTACATGCTATCCGTACCTGCGAGCGCTTGGGTCGATCCAGCGTCTTGTCGGACATGTGAGGGAGATAAAGATGCGAGTGTTGGTCGGCACCGCGGCACGATCGGAGGATAATAATAGAGAGACTCGGTGGCAAGAGAGGAGGAGAGAGTGGCGCGAGATGGAGAGGAGGGGTTGGAGTCGAGAGGTTGGAGGGATCGAGATGGCTCGAGAGTGGGTTCGAGCGATCGAGAGTGTGCTGAGGTGGCGGAGGAAGGCGAAGCGATCGACAGAGATCGATCGAGAGAGATCGATCGAGGAAGCGGAAACCGCGCATGATGTTGGTGTTTGAGTTTCGCTAGATCGCGCTTTCGCGGCACTACGAAAGTTCTCGGTGCCGAAGATGATTGTTGCTGTCCTGAACGACGCTCTCTCTCTATCTATCAATCGCTCAATCGCTCTCCATCGCTCTCTCATACACGCTCCTCTCTCTCGCTCTCTCGCTCTGATACTCTCAATAGCAAGAGTGGTCGGTGCCTCTGTCTCTCGGCTCTCGCTCGCTTCATCTATCGTACTGGTACGCAGCGTGTGCGTGAATACCCACCGAGTGCGATGATGCTCCAAGCTTACCTCTCGCGCTCTCTCGCTGTCTGGCTCTTGCTGTCGTCTGTCGAGTAGTAGCTCGTCCAGAGCGGATGCTCGGCAGCGGCGGAGGCGGCGATAGCACCACGCCATGGCCGAGGAGAGTATTATGAAGCGCGCCTCCAAGACCATCGCCAAGGTCTTTCACAAGAAGCGCAAGGATGCCTTCGACCCGTTCTCCAGCACGGTACCGCTGCTGGTCACGTGTACTACGACCTTCCTCGAGACCCATGGTTCGAACTCCCTTCTCGTCGCCTCGATCGCTCTCTCGATCTCTCATCTCTTACACGCGCCTTTACGTCGTGCTATCATCAGCCTTGACTGTCGAGGGGCTGTTTCGGCTGTCGGGCGAGTTCCGCGTCATCGATGAGCTGATGAAGAAGTTCGATAAGGGTACGCACCCTGCTGCCAGGACTCGCTCGCGCCTGTCTTCGACTCGCAGCCCCCAAGACCGATATCACTGTCGTTTCCAGCACAACAACAACAAGAATAACAAGCTAATTGACGCGATTCTTGCGTGGCTTGCTGTTGCTACTGCTGGTGGCACTACTACGATCCAGGCAAGCTCGTCGAGTTCCAAGCCGATACCGATCCACACTTGGTCGCTGGACTCCTCAAATGCTGGCTCTGCAATCTCTCGGCTCCGCTGTTGACCTTCGAGCTCAACTCTGCATTCATCGAGGCCACGAGTATGAGTGTTTGCTGCATTTGCCTCTCGTGAGCGCTCACGAGAGAGCGAGAGGCGACTCTTTACTCACGAGTTACGCGCCCGCGCCGTGTAGAGGCGACCGATGAGCACGGCGTACTGTGTCGTCTCGCGACCGTGATCGAGCTGTTGCCTCCGGCATCCAAGTCTGTCTTCGAGCTGCTCGTGAGTCTGTTCGCCAAGGTGCATTCGTACCGCGACATGAACAAGATGGCAGCCAAGAACCTCGCGATCGTCTTTGCTCCGACATTGCTACGCTACTCGGTGGCCGACCTCAGTCTGATGCTCGAGATGAGCGAGACTGCTACCACTGTCATCGAGACCTGTATCTTGCACCACAACGCCTTGTTCTTGGTATCTCTCTCTCTCTCTCTCTCTCTCTCTCTCTCTCTCGTGCTCGCGCACATAGTACTGGCGTTCGTTCTTACAACGAGATTCGGTCAATGTTGCACAACTCTCTAGGAGTCAGAAAAGTACGTCAATCGCCAGAGTATTCGCGCACGAATGTCGTCGGCTCTCTTCCACGAGGAGGCCAAGAAGGGCGGTGCGATGATTGCTCGTCGGCAGCTGCTCCTCTCGAGCGAGGCCTTCACTGCTGCGCCCAAGGCACCCACGGCTTCAAAGGGAAAGGACTTGGATGCCGTGCTCTGTACCGACGACGAGCAAGTACTCCAGGAGGCCAAGGAGCGCGTGCGAGTGCTCGAGATGAAGCGCGAGGAGCGCCGTCGCATGCGCCAGAAAGCGATCGATTCGCTCAAGGATGCACCGACACCGAAGGAAGCTGCCGAACCGCGCGTACAACTCAACGAGCAACTGGTCAAGCAGGCCGAGGAGCGACTCAAGCAGCTCGAGGAGGAGGAGAAGCGCATGCAAGAGGTCGAGCAGGAGATCCGCCAGCTCGAGGAGCAACGCGCCAAGGAGGAGTCGCAGTTGCTCGAGGTTCAGAATCTCCTGGCTGAGAGCGACAAGCACGCCGCCGGCGGCGCCGGTGGCATCGATGCCGACGACGACGAGGACGACAACGGCAAGCTCGTCACGGTCAACGCGGGCGAGAGCGTCGAGGAGGCTCTGCGACGCATCGAGGAGGAGGAGCGCCTCTTGCGCCAGCTCCAGGAGGAGGAGGAGATGCTCCAGCGGCTGATTGAGGAGGAGCAACAAGCGCGACTCCAGCTGCAGATCGAGGAAGAGGAACGCGCTCTCCGACAGGCGCAGGAGGAGCAACAGCGCCTCCAGGAGCTCGAGGAGCAGGAGCGCCTGCTACTGCAGCAGCAGCTCGAGGAGCAAGAACGCTTGTTGCGCGAGGAGGAGGAGCGCCTGCTTGCGCTCGAGCGCCAGCAACGCGAGGAGCAACAGCGACAACGCGAGGAGCAGCAGCGCCTGGAGCAAGAGGCTCGCCGACGCCAGCAGGAGCTCGAGGATGCTGAGCGCGAAGCCGAGGAGAAGCGCCAACGCGAGGCAGCCGAGGAGCAGCGCCAACGCGAGGTGGCCGAGCAGTTGCGCCTGGCAGCCGACGCCGAGCGCCGCCGCCGAGAAGCGGCCGAGGAGGCGCGACGCGCACAGCAGCTTGCTGAACGCGAGCGCAAGCGTCAAGCCGACTTGGCTGAAGCTGAGCGCCTGCGCCAAGAGGAGGAGCGAGCGCTCGAGGAACGTCGCCAACAGCTCAAGCGCATCGAAGAAGAGCGTCGTGAGCAGGAGCTGCGCGTTCAAGTGACGCAGCGTGAGCGTGCCGCTTCCATCTCTGCAACCGCTCCGGGTGCGACGGTGACGACGACGGCGAACACGACCACTGTGGCTCGTCCACCCACAAAGGTCGCCGGTGCGACAACGGCGGCGACCAAGAACCCCGTTGTCAAGCGCCCACCCTCCAAGGGCCCGAGCAGCACCAACACCAACAGCGGCAGCGCTCCGAGCGAGAGCACTACTGGCTCAGACTCGGCGCACGACAGCATCAGCCACGAGGAGTTCCTCAAGCGCAAGCAACTGGCTGAAACGCTCTCCGTGAAGCAGGAGCAAGAGCGACAGCGCGAAGAGCAGCTGCGACGCGAGCTGCAAGAACGTAAGGCGAGGATCCAAGCTGAGCGACAGCGCCTAGAAGCTGAGGCCGCTGCCGCCGCCGAAGAGGCCGCAAAGGCTGCTGCCGCTGCCGCCGCTGCTGCCACCACCGCCACCAGTTCCTCCCCATCCACGTCTACGACTACCACCGAGGAAGAGAATGAGCTCGTGATCGAGACCGACACCGAGACGGCCGAGAGCGTGACAGAAACCACGAGCTTGGCGGATGCCACCACTACCGACGACGAGAGCCTGCTCGATGCGCAAGAACAACGCGAGCTCGAGGAAGCGCAAGAGCACATTCGCCGCTTGACCGAGTCGCAAGATTCGGCCGAAGAGGAGTTGCAGCTCACGATCGAGGAGACCGTCATGAGCTCGGTTGCAGAGCCGCTGGTACCACGCGAGGTGGGTGTTGTCATCTACACTGACGGCAGCCGATATGAGGGCGACTTGGTCGACAACAAGTGGAATGGCCGAGGTCGATGCTTCTTCTCGGATGGCTCCATCTACGGTATGGTGAAGCATGGTAGCGAGTCATCAATCCAAGGTATTTACATTGATTGATTGATTGTTCGCTATCATCATTTATCAGAGGGTGAGGTTGCCGATGACATGATGCATGGATGTACGTAGCACACTACCGATTCATTCGAGGATCTCGGCTTCTATCTCTTCCATCTCTTCCTTCCTCCCAAATATGCTAACCCGTTGGCGTGCGATGATGATGACGACGATGTAGTGGGAACATTGATCTATCCCAACAGCCACAAATATGTCGGCCAGTTTGTGCATGACGCCCGCCAAGGCCGCGGAGTCTACACTTCCAGCAACGGCGACGTGTACGACGGTGAGTTCGTCGATGATCGTCGTTGTGGCAAGGGCATCTACCGCATGGCCAACGGCGACGTGTACGAAGGAGACTTCTTTGATGGCAAGCCACATGGGACCGGAGGTACGTTCACGAGCGAGCGAATGAACGAGTCGCCGAGTACACGGCGGTTGATTGTTCGAGATTGACACAATTCCTCAGTGTACAAGTTCGCTTCGGGAGACGTATACACTGGCGAGTTCCAGAACGACGAGTTCCATGGGCAAGGCGAGTACATTAGCGCCAACGGAACCAAGTATGTGGGATCGTTCGAGAATGGCATCAAGCAGGGTCGAGGAGTCTTTACGCTGCGCAATGGCGACGTCTACGATGGCGAATTCGTCGACGGCAAGTTCAACGGCACTGGAGGTACGTCGCACGACCATGGTCGACGTGCAGCAGTGAGAGCCGCTCACCGCCTGTTGCTCACCATGGCTGCTGCTCTGACCTCTTGCAGTGTACACGTTTGCTGGCGGTCGAGGTGTCATCGAAGGCCGCTTCAAGGATGGAAAACCTGTAAGATAGACACACACGTACACGCATACACACACTCCGTAACTCTATTCCTACCTATCTAGCTATCTATCTGTCTATCGCTATCCATATATCTTTCCATGGACTATGGCCATTTGCTCGCGACCAAGCGTGCTCTCGTGAGTGCAGCACCAACCACCACCATACCGACGGTCCATATCTCTATATCTATCAATCCATTCGCTACCTATCTATCAAACCAACTCCCTGACGAACGACGAACGGCGCAGATCTATAAACATATTCCATTTGCTGGCTTCTATCCGAACATTGTTCGAGCGGAGGTGTCGAATGCGACACGAAGAAGCTGTTGAAGAGTCGTTGGTGCATTCGCTTGCTGCTCCTCTCGCGCTCGCATCTCTCGCATCTCTCTCTCTCTCTCTCTCTCTCTCTCTCTCTCTCTCTCTCGCGTGCTTGGTGAGGCCCACCTTGCAGTCCTACTACCCACACATAACACACACAACACTGCGTATCCTATGGGCTTGCTATTCTGCGCTGATCAGTGGAAGGAGGAGCATGGAAAGCACCAGCTGCTACTCGAGGGCGTGCTGGCGCTCGTGTTTGTACGTGCTGCTGTGTGGGTGTGGTTGTTGGGGTGTGAGAGCAGTCGTTGATCGGGTGCTTGCACTCACGCCGTCGTGACGTCTCCACAGGTGCTCAGCCTCTTGGTGATTGGTCTCGCTGCTGGTGGCCATCAGGTTCCGATCGGTGTTGCGAGCGCCATCACGCTGTTGATGGTACGCAAGCAGCGAGCATATACCATCTCGAGAATGGCCCCTCCTGATTCGATCTCGTTGTGTCTGCGTGATGGTGTATTCGATGCTTGCAGACGGTGTATGGCTTCTGGACGACATACATGCTCAAGTCACAGCACCTCATCATTGTACGGATCGACTGATCGATTGGTCGGCGCTGCTGGTTCTGACGTCAGAGCGAGCTGCTGCTGTTGTTGCTGATGCAGTTCTCCGGCGCCATGCTGCTGCCCGTCGTGCTGTTGTTCATGGGAACGTTGTTCTCGATCTTCTACATGGCTGCGTACGTGCTGTCTCGTATCTTGCACGTATCACAAGCAGACGGATGAATCGAGAGTGCTGACGTCGATGATGGTTGTTCGGCACTGCACCGTAGACCCTACACCCGAGACAACACCATGATCGACAACGCCCTCGAGAACACTCGCATCGCTACCATCACCTTCTCAGCATTCAATGTTGCGTTTGGCGTACGTTCTCATGATGTCCCACTCAAGAGCGCGCGTGTGTCTCACTCTCACTCACTCGCTCTCGCTCTCGCTCGCTTGATGAATCCAGCTCGTCGCTGTACTGTTGGCCGTGACGCTGCACTTCAAGGTGCGCCCGCCACCGGCGAGGAACGAGATCAGCGGCCTTGCCCATTAGTTAACAACGCTACGAACATCGGAGCGCCAACATGCTGTTGCTGCTGCTACTGCTACTGCATCGCTCTCTCGCTCCTCCTCCTTCTCCTTGTGCAAAGCCTCTCAGCCATACCTTGCAGCCCTACCAACACAACCCTGACCGACCGAGCTACTACTTATACACTAGCATATCCACGATGGAATACAACACTGATGAAGCTCGTTGGAGTTCCGAAGATGCTCGGTTCGAGTCAGGTGGCTCGTGGTGCTCGCGGTCACTCGCTTCGTTGCCCGCTGCCGCGCACAGCACCCGCCCTCGCCACAATCCACGATCCTGACTGACCCAACCAATCTCTCAATCATTCACTCAACTCCCACACCATGTCAGTATCTACCTTCGTGCAACGACGAGTATTGACGGCCGTCGTGTGCCGAACGCGAGCAGTCGGCGGTGCTCGATGTCTCTCGATGGCGCAGCGCAGCATCGCCACATCCAGCACCTGCAGCACCAGCAGCTCCTCGGCGCCAGCCCTCGTTCATCGTGCGCGGCTGCTGTCGTTCTTCTCGCCACTCGTGGGCAGGTCAGTGCCGCACGCCAGCTCGGTGGGGCCGATCGCACAGCGAGCAGCGAGCTCCACCACACCTCCACCACACGATGCCTCAGCGGCGGCAGCAGCACCGAAGCCGCGCGAGATGAGTCCCGAGGAACGCGCACGGCGCGAGGCTGAGGCGCGAGAGGCCTCGGAGCGCTACTCGTACGACGATGGCGCCTCGGAGGCCGTGCGGCGTCGTCGGCTGCGAGTGGCAGTCCTCGGCGCCGGGGCGACGCTCCTCGCTGCTCTGCCGATGATCGACTACTTTACCAACCAGGAGCTCAAGGTACGTGCATCGAATGCTGCGGGTAGCTGGCGCACGACCTGATGATGGCAACGACGGCCCACAACGACAGGCGTGTGGACCCTACAAGTCAGCGATGCGCATCGTTGTGCGAAGCCCTCTGGTCGAGCAACATCTTGGTACGCGTGCGTCGCTCCGAGATTGATCGATCGATCGGTGGATGGATGGATGGATTGATTGATTGGCTGATTGATTGATTGATGGCTCACTCCAGGCCATCCGATTCGCGAGGGCTACCGCGTGTCGAGCAAACGCAACGCCAACAAGCTGCGGCTCGAATGGACCATCAGCTCGGGCAACAAGAGCGCCACCGTCGTGTCGACCAGCGTCTTTGTCAATCGGCAAGGCTCGTTCACCGAGCTGTACCTGCTGTTAGAGTCTGGCGAGCGCGTCGACCTGCTCGATGTCGAGACGCCTCATTAACCATTCATTCAGTCAGTCATTCAGTCATTCAATCATTCATTGTAACGCGGCCGAGAGCCGAGAGTGTAGTTGGCGCGTGCCTCCAATACACACGCGCACCTGTGAATCGCGAACGAGCGGCAGCACGTTGGTTGGTTGGTTGGTTCTTCAGGTAGGTGGACTCTCCAGAGCACTGATCGCCGGGTGCCGCGAACCAGTCGAGAGCCAGAGAGGGTCCCGGCGGAGGCAGAGGGGTATTTCGGCACAGGAGGCGCGAAGGGTGGGCGGGCTTGAGCCCATCGGCTCTACTGAGGCGGAGCACCACTCGATCTCTCGATCGATCTCATATCATCATCATCCTCGCCTTCACCCATCGACACGCACTCCTCGCGGCTCGCGTCTCTCGTGTCTCGCGCTATCGTGGGTGAGTTCAACGAGAGTGTGGTGTCATTCTCGAGCTGCGTGCGTGTACACGTGAGACAGAGACAGAGACAGAGAGACACCGTTGTGCGTGCAACGAGCGCAAGCAACTTTGTGTGTGAGAGAAGACATGGCGGCTCGTATGCTGGTATTGGCACGATGGAGCGCGCTGGCACGAGGCCTCGCGGCTGCGTCCCCTCCGGTGCGCAGCGTAGCGTGCAGCAGTCACTGGATGTCCATGGCGTATGGATCGGCCGGTATCAGACGCCTGTTCTCTGCTCCTGCTACAGCACCGGCAGCAGCGGCACCAGCAGCGGCAGCAGCATCAGCGAGCGCGAGCAACGGCAGCAACAACAACGCTCCAGCTCCCGACCAGGCGTTTGCCGTGGTGCTCGTGGGTGGTAAGCAGTACAAAGTCACGCCGGGAGATGTGATCGTCACCGAGAAGCTCGAGGGAGCGCCTGTCGGGCAGGCCATCACGCTCGACAAGGTGTTGCTGGTCGGCTCTCGCGCCTTCACGGCCGTCGGCACGCCGCGGCTCGAGAACGCCCGCGTGCTGGCGACCGTCGAGGAGCAGACGCTTAGCGAGAAGGTGATCGTGTTCAAGAAGCGCAAGAGGAAGACCTACCGCCGCACCAATGGCCACAGGCAGCCGATCACGGTGCTGCGCATCGGTGCCATCAACCTCGACCACGCCGCCTCTACCGCCTCCACTACAACAGCGAGAGCATAGCATGTTCCTTGCCATAATGTATCGACAACTCAATCAAGATGACATCACACGATGCAACACGCTGTGTGGGACGAAAAAGAGAGGCGCATATCTGCGTGTACTGTGATGGGGTCGTAAGGAGTAGATAGTGTACACACACGCAGAGACACATCGTGCCGCACCACCGCCTGCTCTTGCTTCTACATTGGGGGGTGGCGGCGAGTATAGATTGGTGTGGCTGCTGCTGCTGCTGTTGTTGTTACACTGGCGGAGGAGCCCTCAGGCCGGCATTTCGATCGGTGGGGCGCTGCTATCGATTGCGGCGGCTCGTGGTCGTGGTCGTGGTCCGGCGCCGCTTTGAGTCAGTCGGCGACTCGGGCTCGGTCTCGTGGAGTGCGCGCTTGCCGCGTGCTGATCGAGTACTTGGCGGTGTGAGTTCGGCTTCGGGATCGGGGGCTGCTGCTCGATTGGAAGGGCGCTTGGAGCGTGTCGATCGTGCTGCCGAAGAGGCGGTAGCAGTTGTTGTAGCTGCAGCTGCAGCTGCAGCTGCAGTTGCGGTTGCGGTTGGTTGCACGTCGGTATCACTGGTGACTGTTTGGTGCACGTCTCGCTTTGGAGAGGCTCTCGGCTCGGGCGCTCGCTTTCGAGGGCTCGGAGGCTGGCGAGCTCTGCGAGAACGCGATTGCTTTGATGCACGAGGAGGAGTCGGGTTGAACTGATCGGTGTCGGTATCGGCATCGCCCTCGGCACCGGTGTCTTCGACACGGCTCGTACTGTCGGTACGCTCATGCTTCACTTCCACGACATCGTCTGCTACTGGCAGAGGTGGGTGAGATGGATACGATGGTTGTTGTTGCTGCTGCTGTTGTTGCTGTTGCTGTTGCTGCTGTTGTTGTTGTTGTTGTTGTTGCTGTTGGTGTTCCTGCAGCTTGGCATGAAGTCGATTGCGCTGCTCTTGCAGCTCCTTGGCGCTTGCGAGTGGTTCGTCGTCGTCGTCGGTGAGGTCCTCTTCGAGATCCGTGTCGATCTCTGCTTCCGAGATGGCGGCATCGTCGGTCGCAGAGGCTTCCTCGGTGTCAATGTCGAGGCGTGCGCGCAGCTCAGCCGTCTCGTCCTTGGCCGACGTGACGTAGTCGATGAACTCATCTTGCCACTGCTTGATGCGGCTGCGCTCGGCAGCAAGGTGGCGCAGCACTTTGGTGCGCTTGGACCACTTGGGCGCGGCATCGGATCTGAGAAAGATGGTCAGCGAGTCGATGCCACTGAGTGCCATGTCGAACCAATTGGAGGCGAAGAGCGTCTGCTCGAAGGAACGCGTGCGCGGCGCGGCGCGGATTCCCGACGGCGTGCGCGGGAAGCCGGGTCGCATCTTGACGCCGTTGTCACGCGGCAGTGGCACCGAAGTGTCGAGCGGCACGGCAGCAGCCGAGGCGGCCGCAGCAGCAGCGGCGAGCGCCGCGGCAGGGAGCGTGGGCGACAGCGTGGCTGGTGGTGTGCGCGATCGGCCGCCTCGCGGCGAGGTTCTCATCTGGTCGTCGTCATCATCGTCGTCGTCGTGGTGGCGGTGATGGTGGTGGTGGTGGTGGTAGTGATCGTGGTGGCCGTCGCCGCTATGGCGGTGGTGGAGGCCGAGGTGTGGATGCGCGAGGTCGCTGGGCGCTTCGGTGAGCACGGGCATCGGCAGCTGGATTGGCGTGACGACGAACGGCAGCTGCAGCGGCCGTACGGCACGGGGCGAGAGGTTGTTGCCAGCGGGCGAGATGCTGCCGCTGGCGCTGGTGGAGGAGGTGGTGGTGGCAGTCGAGGAGGCAGAGGCAGTTGTAGCGGTGGCAGTCGAGGCGGCGTCGGCCGAGGCAGGGTCGGTGGCAGAGTCGAGCGGGCGCGCGTTGTAGGTCATGCACATGTGGCCGCGCTTGGGCTGGCCGCACTTTTGGCACTTGTACGGCGAGCGCGAGCGCTTGGGCGTCGTGACCACCTTGCCCGATGGCGGCGATAGCAGCACGGGCGACGTGGTGCCTGCGACAGCGCCAGCTCGGCCGCCGCGTGGCGACGTAACGGGCGACACGGCCATCGCACCTGCACGAGGCGACGTCACGGGCGACACGGGGCTACTCGATTGTTGCTGCTGTTGATGTGGTTGATGTGGTTGCTGATGTGGCGCAGGTTCGGCGGTGGTAGTTGCCGGGGCCTGTTGGTGTTGTTCGATCGGCAAGGCAGGAGAGACGGGCGTGGCGGGCGTGATGGGCGTGGCGACCGGCGGAGGCATCATGGGCGTGGCGCTGCCGCTCACGTCGGTGTTGGTGCTCGACGACAGCGAGCTATCGAGCGGCGGATGCACGGGCGGAATGTTGAAGCCGTAGGTGGCGATCAGCGTGTTGAACGAGACGGTGTCGCCGCGCGACAGCTCGCTCGGCGTCGAGCTGGCGCCGATCGAGGCCGACGCCAGCAGTGCCGCCGTGTTGGGCGTCACCAACGCCTCGAGGCCCGGGGCATTGGTCAGCCAGCCGAGGCTATCGGTCTTGGTGCGAATGGGTGACACGGGCGGCGTGTCCTCAGCCTCCGAGGCACTCTCAGTCTTGGGCTCGTCTTCCTCCGAAGATGCCATGAGAGAATCTAGGGATTGGCGACGACTGTGGATGAGGATGTGGATGTGGATGTGGATGTGGATGTGGATGCTGATGTGGACGAGGATGTGGATGTGTGGATGTGGATCGGTGGATCAGTGGCGGAAGAAGGCGGGAAGCGTAACGCGCGGATGGATTTTGCGCACTATCGCGCTTTCGGCAAGACTCTGCCGTGGCGAGCTCGCTCGCAAGAGGCGCCTCTGTGTGCGGCGCTGCGCACGTCTGTTGCCTCTCTGCTGCCTTCGCTCGACGCCTCGTCTCTCTCTCGTCTCTCTCGCTACGCACCTCGCTCGTTCGTTGCTCTCTACTGCTCCTACTGCTCCTGCTGCCTTCGATCCACTCGTTTGCCTTCGCTTGTGCTCTTGAACTCTTGCTCTCTTGGTTCTCGAACTCGCTTGCTCTTCTTCGCGTCGTTGCACCTCGTGCAGATTGCGTCGTTGAAGATGCAATGTTGAGACCCCACGAACACTAACCACAACCACCAGCACCACCCGCGCGAGAGAGAGAGAGACCCCCGCTACAATCGCAGAGTGCTGTCATCTGATCCGTTGTGAGCAGCTGCTAGTGGCCGCATGGAGCCTACGAGCACCACTAGCAGCAGCAGCTCCTCCTCGTCGTCGTCGTCTTCCACCTCCAACACCGTCGAGCCGTCAGCGAGTGCACCAGCCATCGCATCGGGCTCGCCGCCGCCGTCTCTCACTCGCACTCTCTCGTCGGGCGCCTCAGTTGCTGTCGCACGCATCAAGTCGTTCGAGCTCCCGACCTCTCGATGGCTTAATCGTTCGAGCAGTGCCTTGTCTCCCAAGAATTCCATCCTCGCGCGCCCGCTTACCGTCCTCGACGATGAAGACGGAAACAACGACGACGACGATGACGACGACGATGACGACGACGAGGATGACGATCTCATCGATGACGAAGATATCGATGATGGCAACGACGACGAAGAGGCTGGCGACCGCAACGGGGTGCGTGAGGATGAGGACGAGGAGCCGATCGAGGTCGAGGAGACGATCGACGAGAGCGACACCGAGAGCACGGCGCGGCGACCCAAGATCACTCGCGCCGAGCTGCTGGCCATGACCAAGTCGCAGCCGTACCGCGTCTCGACCGCACGCCTCCACGCACTGTGCCACACCAATGGCTCGATGCCAGTCGACGGCTTCTCGATCGACACGCCGCCTGCCAGTCCTCGCGTCAACGCCTCGGGTGCGAGTGCCAACGCTCCGTCGGCCTTGGGCGCATCGGCGTCGGTGCCAGTGTCGCCCAAGACGCCCACGAGCCCCGCGACACTGCTACAACTGCCTGCGCAACACCAAACCTCATCCTCGACTTCGCCGTCTCCATCTCCCAAAGCATCACCGACCGCGCTGAACAGCGGCGCCGCGCCGGCACGTACTGTGATACAGCCGCCGCTCAGCGGCTGGTTCCTCACGAAAGGCATCAAGGGCAAGTGGAAGCGCTCGTTCTTTACGCTCGAGGAGCCGGCCGGCGTCATGATGGAGTTCCGCTCCGACAGCCCGACCGAGAAGCTCGTGCGCGGCATTCTGCTACGCGATCGGTGCGTGATCGAGGCAGACCATCTCACCACCAAGCGCTTCTCGTTTGCACTCGTGCGCACCGTGCGTGCGGGAGTCAAGGAGGCCTCGATCGTCTTTCTTGCCGAGAATCAAGCCCAATTCGACAAGTGGTTCACGCGTATTGCGGTATGTACTGCCACTAACAGCAAGCTGCTGCTGATGCTGCTGCTGCCGATGATGATCATGATGTTGATGTGTTGTTGGTACACTTGAATCGTTATCACTCACTCTCACTCTCACTCTCACAGAAATACACTGAGAAGCAAACAGCTATGAACTTGGATTCTTTCGATCAGCCGATGGTCATGGTATCTGAAACTGGTCATGTACGTCTCTCTCTCTCTCTCTCTCTTGCTTGTATTGCTTGCTTGTCGATAGTTCGTTTACTGACGACTCCTCATTACCAACCGACGTATTCCTCGCATCGTGACACCATCCAACTCACTCACTCACTCACTCACTCACCTACCTACTTACTTACTCTTCTAAATTGCATGCGTATGGATATGGATATGGATGTATCAATGTGCTCGAGTAGTTGGTTGGCTTCAATTCAGCAGCGGAGGAGTTTTTTGGCTATGAGCGATCGGAAGTTTTGTATCGAGATATTGGTGTATTTATTCCAGGACAACTGCGCAAGCATCATGCACGATTGTTCGAGACCTACGTCAAGACAAAAGACCGTGCCCTCACTGGTATGCAGCTCCTTCCTTCTTGCCATCATATGCCATCTCATGATCGGCCTGGTGTATTCACTCACCACTACGTCATTGCCTGGTGCCCTCACTTACTTGCTCACGAACTTGCTCACTCACTACCGCGATAGGTAAACGCCGTTGTGTGCCAGTACTAGTGAAAGGAGGCAAGGTGGTTCAGGCAATCATCTGCCTGTCGGAGATGTTCGAGGACCGCCAACGGCGCTTTCTCGTCAGTTTCCAGCCGGTCGACACCAAGAACGAGTCGGATCCGATTCTGTTCACGAGCAGCGAGCGAGTCTCGCGTAAAGAGCGCGAACGCGTACCGAATCTCTCGCACCTCGCGCCCTCCAGGACCGACATTGTGATTACGCGCGTCTCGACCGACGAGCCAGTGCCGCGATTCGAACGCACATCGACACCGCCAGTCAATAGGCGCATTCGAGTGACGATCGGCTCGAAGCAGCAAGCGTCGCTCAGCAGCAGCAAGAAGCCCAAGTCGTCGGGCGGCGTGTACGTGCCTTCGGGTCGCGTGTACGTCATGGGCTTTTATAGCGTCGACTTCTCGGTGGCGGTCAACAAGTACCTCGACAAGATTGCACACGGCAAGAAGGTCAAGCCACTGGTGCAGTTCTTCAAGAAACTCGGAGTCGAGCTGCCACGGCAGCCGGACTTGTTGTTTCCAGCGGCCGAAGTCATTCAGCATGCCACGCATGTCTCCTGTGGCGAGAACAGCATCGTCATTGTCGGTATGGTGTTGGTGTTGGTGTTGGAATGACACGTGTAGTGATCGACTTGCCTTGGAAACACTCACCGACTCACCTCGGTCATGACACAGACACGGGAGACGTGTACATGTCTGGAGCGCAGTCTCTCTTTCATGGTTGCCTCGTAAAGAAAGGCCCTACGGATCAAGGCATCCAATTCTTCTCGCAAGTCGATACCAGTGGAACGCCAATCGTTAGTGCCGCTGCTGGTGGTTATCATACGATTGCTGTTACAAGTACGTAGGGTTAAAACGAGAGATAAAGACAGACAATGGCAGACAAAGCGAGAGAGAGAGAGAGAGAGAATTGTAGTGACACGACTAACCATGAGCACTTATACATACGTACAGACGGCTCGCGAGCCATCGGGTGGGGAATGAACAAAGCTCCACCTGGTGTCAACGTACGACCGCAAACCAAAGGTGCCACGAATCTGTATGGCATGCTGGGCGTCGAGAACCAGTCGGCTTGCGTTCCGTTCTTCCTTCCGGGCATCGATGGAAGCATCACGGCAGCGGCGTGTAGCTCTGCGTGCAGTGCCATCTTGTCGTGTACGTCTGGTGGTCTGGATATCTCGTGTGGTTGGTTCATCGTGTGGCGGACGAGCGAGGGTCAGTTTACTGATGCGTCGGTGTAGCGGCGGGCCTGTACACGTTTGGTCCTGGAGGCGCTCTGGGACGGCCGGGAGGCCATTCTACACCCGGGCTTGTTCCGATGGAGCAGCGCGTGCTTTGTGTTGCACTTGGAGCCGAGCATACGCTCGCTATCACAGAGAGTGGCCAGCTATATTCTTGGGGTTCGAACAAGTTTGGCCAGCTTGGCACTGGTCGCAACTATCTCAAGAACAACCTGCCGCAGCTGCTCGATTCCATTTCCAACGTCGTTCAAGTGGCATGTGGAGAATTTCATTCGCTAGCACTTGATCGTACCGGCAAGGTTTGTTTCTTGGAGGATTGAATTGTTGACACATGATGATGATACTGATGATGATACTCTCTCTCTCTCTCTCTCTCTCTCTCTCTCTCTCACAGACTTATAGCTGGGGCTGTGCCGACTTTGGTGCACTTGGCCTTGTGGATCCGCACAAGAAGCACAAAGAAGAGCTCAAGAACGAGTATCTTCCATGTGTCATTGAGCATCTTGCAACGTTTTGCGTGGTGAACATTGCATGTGGACCAGCCAACTCGTTGGCAACAACCAGTGCGTTTCGGCTTTTGTGTGTGCCTGCGCGCGCTCAATGGCCGGTGAGACTCACCTACATTACCACTCTGGAACGTAGTTTGTGGCGACGTGCTGCTGTGGGGCAAACTAGCAGCTCCAGGGTACCACGGACACCAATTCCTTCCGCGTGTCCTTGATGAACCGCGAGTTCAGCATTTGTACATTGCCAATGCCGCGTGCGGTAAGACGCACTATGCATTCCTTGCTGATTCGCTGTCTAGTGAACTACTTGCTGCCTTTGAACAGTACGTAACAGTGAGTGAGCGAGCGAGCGAGTGAGACCAGGCAATGACCATGAATTGACCACTGCTGGTGCAATGGTAGATACTGCGACGCCAGTACCACGTTCCAGCATGGGTATATCAAGAATCTAATCACTCGTGTACCCGAGCACACGATCAAGCACATTCAAGATCGCGCACACTATTGTACACTCTATAGCCTGCCGCTGCCAGACTATGTGCGCCCGACACTCGAGTCGTCGAGCTCGTTAGCAGCTGTCAAACGAGTCGAAACCGAGATGCGGAGCCCGCGAGGCACTCCTGATCACAAGCCCGACCACAAGTCCGAGCATAGTGCGAGCTCGTCGCCAACCATCACTGCCGATCTTCCGATTGTATCTGTACGTCACAAGCCGATCCTGAGTGCTCTCTCTCTCTCTCTCTCTGTCGCTGGCAAATTGAGACTCATATTTGGTGGGTGGTGTGGGTGGTGAACAGATCGACTCGAGCTTCTTGAACTTTCTACCCAAGATGAAGACAAGAGAGACTCTTCGATTATTCCGCGTCGCGAACATGACTGATAAGCGATTGAGTTGCGATGTCGTGATCGACCAATCGGAGCTGTACCAGAACTCTCGTTACACCTTTACCTTTGAGCCCGAGAGCTTTGTGCTCGAAAAGGTACGCGAAAAGAGAGAAATGGAGAGAAGCGTGTGATTCGTCACATGAACCAACGCATCGATGGATGGGTGCGATTGTACGCTCGCCACAGAAACAAGTTCAATCAGTGCGCGTCAAGCTCGTGTGTAACCGCGCGCCGCTGGGCGTGACGGATTACTTGTTCACGCTCGAAGTGAGCCGAGCCAAGGACAAGGAGAAGCGCCGTGGGACGGCAGTAGCACCGCGCTCGGTGGTGCGGCACTTTATGCTTGCGCGCGTGCAGATCAAAGACACCAAGAGTGCGCGACAGGATGTCAAGTCGACCGACATGGTATCGAGCCTGGTGCAGACCATGTCGAGCTACGTTCCGAACTTTATCCTGCGTGGCCTGCAAGCCAACAGCAATCCGCTGGTCGAGCCCAATGTCGCTCGCTTTCCTGCATGTATATTATTCATTGATGTATCAGGTATGCGCATCGTTGCGGTGCTCTCTCTCTCTCTCTCTCGCTGTGACTACGGTGATTGAGACGCAATGAGCTCATCCTCCTCTCCGCATGGCGCAGGCTTTACGGCACTGAACGAGCGCCTGAGTATTCTTGGGCCAGCCGGGCCTGAGCTTGTATCTAAGCATCTGAACGCCTACTTTGGTCAGCTGATCGATGCCGTGAACTCTCATGGTGGTGATGTTCTCAAGGTTCGTCGTCGTCATCATCACCATCATCATGATGATGTCGTGATACTGATATCCTGTCGTTCAATGGCGGCGTTCCGGACACTGGAATGTGCGTAGTTTGCCGGAGATGCGCTGATTTGCATGTTTGGCGACGATCGACAAGCCGAGGAGCCTGCGAAGCTGGTGATGCGAGCGATTCAGTGCTCGTTACACATCCAATCCGAGTACCGCAAGTATGACTCGGACCAAGGCTTCATTCTGACGCTTCATGTCGGTATTGGCATTGGCGATATGTACTCGTTGTATGTTGGTGGTGTCGAGGGTTCATGGGTACGTCGCATAGTTTGTTGTGCTCGAGCGATCGATTGCAGATAGACACACACACACACACACACACACACACACACACACACACACACACACACACACACACACACACACACACACACACACGTGCGGTTTGCTGCTGGCTGATACTTGAAGGGCAAACTGGTTATGTTGGAGCAGGAGTTCTTGGTGGTCGGTGAGCCGTTCCTGCAGCTCAAGACCTCAGTGGATGCGAGTCAAACCGGCGAGGTGGTCGTTTCGTCGCAGTGCTGGGAGCTTGTAAAGAGCCGGTGCAGTGGCGAGCCTCGTGGATGCGATTGGCTCGTGACAGCGGTGACCGATCCGTTGCCGGTGGTGCCGGTGAGCAAGTGCGAGATCGACCCACGTGCAGCAGCGGCGCTCCGGTGTTACATTCCACTTGGAGTGCAGATGCGCATCGACTCGCATCAGTCGAACTGGCTCGCCGAGTTACGACGCGTCACGGTGCTATTCGTCAAGCTCAACTCACTGACCTACGAGTCGGGCAAGGACTTTGAGCATCTGCCGATCCATGACGCCTTGTGCTTTATGCAAATCGTGATCTTTCGCTACGAGGGCATGGTGCGCCAGTTCTTGGTCGATGACAAGGGCACAGTTTTGGTATGTGTATCTCTGTCGGCACACACAACATCGCCTCTCTGAGAGGGTAGGCACTTCAACTAGAGACTGACTATCGGTTCCATGACTGCTGGAATAGATTGCTGTGTTTGGTGTACCGCCACTATCTCACGAGGACGATCCAGTGCGCGGCATCAAGACTGCTCTCAACATTCATACCGAGTTGAATCAACAGCAAATGGATAACTCGATAGGAATCACGTACGTGCTGCTGCACAACAGGCAACACGTTTCTAGTCGAGTTGAGGATTGGTTCTCGATGCGTGATTGACTGATTGAGAGATTAATTTTGATGATGATGATGACGACGATGACGACATAGGACGGGCAACGTATTTTGCGGCTCGGTTGGTAGCTCGACGAGACAAGAATACGCCATGGTGGGCGACATTGTGAATCTGGCTGCGCGGCTGATGGTGGCTGCCGGCAAGATGGGAGCGGGTCTGCTGTGTGACGAGGCGACGTACGAGAGTGCACGATCGAAGCTCGACTTCAAGGCACTGGAACCCATCATGGTGAAGGGCAAGTCGGTGCCGATCAAGATTTACATTCCGAGCGAGAAGGAGTTTAGCCAAGTGGTCGACGATCGGTTGGAGGAGAACGAAGACCTCAACTCGACCACGCGGCGTGTCGTGCTGGGCCGCGACAAGGAGCTCGCGGCAGTCAACACGATTCTAACTGAGCTCGCCGACTCTCGTAAGGGTGCTGTGCATATTATTGAAGGCGCTGCAGGTACGATGAATGAATGAGCGAGAGACAGAGAGAGAGAGAGAGAGAGAGAGAGAGAGAGAGAGAGAGAGAGAGAGAGAGATGTACACGGTGTACTTATTTCTATGCGATCTACCTCTGTAGGAATGGGCAAATCGACGTTATTGGGATACTTTTCGGAGCTGGTTCGCAACGTGCATAGTTATTACTACAATATGCAGTTGCAGGTGACGCGAGGCAGTGGCGATTCGGTCGAGAAGAACACGCCGTTCTTCATGTGGAAGGCGGTGCTGGTGCAGCTGTTGCTCGTGGATCTGCAGATCAACAACCAGGAGAACCTTGCGGATCAACGCGTGAAGCTCGTTCGCAAGCTGCCCGAGTACTGCGACCTCGAGCTGCTGCAGTACATTCCGCTGCTGAACCACATTCTGCCGCTCAAGGTTTCGTCGTCGTCGGTGGTGCAGCAGTTGTCGTTCAAGGAGCGCAACCTGCGTACGCGCGACCTGGTCAAGAGCATCCTGACGCACGCGGCCGGCAAGCGACCGCTGCTGCTGCTGCTGGACGACTTTCAGTGGGCGGATCCGGCGTCGATGGAGCTGACGCTGGATCTGGCGCGCGCCAACCTGCCGAACTTTGCGATGATCATTGCCACGCGACCGTTCGCCGATCCGGTGCCGGACCTGTATGCGACCATCTGCTCGCTCTCGCGCACGACCATCTCGCAGCTGAAGCCGCTGATGCCGGCCGAGTGCGCCAAGCTGGCGGCCAACCGCGTCGGCGTGCGACACCTGCCCGAGGAGGTGCTGGCCGAGATCAACAAGGGCGAGGGCAATCCGTTCTTCTCGGAGCAGCTCGTGTGCGGCCTACGAGACGCCGGCGTCATTACGGTGGTCGACGGCGAGTGCCGCATCACGGGCGACTTTTCCAAGATGGAGCTCTCCAAGTCGGTGCAGGGCATGGTGACCAGTCGTATGGATGCACTACCGGCACCGGAGCAGATGGTATTGAAAGTTGGTACGTCAAGTAGAATGAGAGAGCGAGAGAGAGAGAAAGAGAGCGAGAGAGAGAGAGAAAGAGAGAGAGAACGAACGATGAGCACATACTCATATGCTGTGGCTGTAGCGAGTGTTATTGGATTGGAGTTCACCAAGGAATTGTTACTTGCCATTCATCCAATCGAGGAAGAGAAGGACAGTATTCGAGTACGAACTCACGAACGCACGAGATGCTGCCGTGTGTAGCTTGTGATTAACGACGCAAGAATGGCCCTCTGGTTGCTGTGTTGGTGCGATGGCTCGATGGAATAATCCTAGGCACATTTGCGCCTGCTGACGAGCGAAGGATTTTTGATGAAGAAGATGACGTTGAATGGTGGTCCAGTCAAAGGGCACTATTTGTTCAAGAACGATATCATCCAAAAGGTGTGTACTCTAAAACGAACGAGAGAGAGAGAGAGAGATAGAGAGACGCTAATGCGATGGACGATGAACGAAAAATAGGTTGCGTACAGTCGCATGTTGTACCTACAACGTCAGAAGCTACACCGCGCCATTGCCGAGTATCTCGAGGAGAAGCACAAGGACAACCTCGAGGCCGTGTATGCACTGCTCGCCTATCACTGGTGCAAGGTGTTCCAAGGAGCTACCGAGGCCAATCCTTCGACGGTCAGGCGCGCGATCAAGTTCGTCGAGAAGGCAATCGAGCAGGCGACGCAGAACAACCAGAACGCCGACGTGTGGCTGCGCCGCTCGGAGCGCTTGCTCAAGCTGCTGCCGAGCAGCAAGGCCGGATTGCGCTCGCAGCTCAAGATCTCACTCAGCCAAGTGAGCTTGCTCGAGCGGCTGTAGCCGCACGCTCTCTCGCTCTCTCCCTCTCATTGTAATATCAACCCTATACATATAGTGCTGTTGTTGATGTGTTATCTGTATCTGCTGTTACACGGCGTGTGTGTCCGCTGCACATCGAGAGGGCAGTTTTGGTCTTGCGCGAGTCGATAGGAGGAGGATGATGATGTGCAGGGTGCAGCATTGATTGATCATATTTATTCCGAAGCATATCCGGTCGCTTTACTTGGCAGCCTTGAGCGACTTGGCCGTTTGGCGGACCAGGAAGGCCTTCTGTAGAGGCGATCGACGACGAAGACAAGCAAGCAAGCAGGCAAGCAAGCGTCATCATGTTAGAGACGTGATTGATGCGGGTGATGCAGACAGATAGATAGAGATATTGGTGTGGTGGTAAGCGAGGAGCGAGCAGACGAACCTGGCGCTTGGCGATGGCGATCTGGTGGCGGTCAAAGTCGGTCGTGTTAAGGCGGGCCTCGCGGACGGCGAGCTTCTTGGCCCACGAGGTGGCCTCCCACTTGGCGACGATGCCCTCCTTGGCGACGACCTTCTTGAGCTGCTTGCTGCGGGCGCCGCGAGTGATGGGCAGGACAAAGTCCGTCAAGGCAACGCGCTTGATCGAGAGGACCTGGCGCGGAACGTCGTTGGCGACGCCATCGACCAGAACCTGAGCATACGACGAGCGAGTGAGCGACCAGTGGCGAGCAGAGCAGCAAGCAAGATCACGCGGCAACTAACAGGACCAAGCAAGCACAAGGTGCTTTGTTCTCTCTCTCTCTCTCTCTCTCTCGCTCGCGGAGCAGTAGGTGAAGTAGCAACAGAGCAGCAAGCAAGGAACGGAGGGAGTAGGGATGGGGAGGTGGTAACGCGTACGCGGTTCTGATCCAGCACATCGACGATGACGACGAGCTTGTGCAAAGACGGGCCGTAGACGACCAGGGCCACGCGGCCGATCTGGACGAATCGCTTGAAGGGGGTCTATGGAGACAACCACAACCACACACGCCACACACACGGCACAGGAGGGAGAGCGAGGAGCACATCAAGCAATACGCGTTGTAGTGGTCAGCAGAGAGGTCGTCAGCATCGTGTCGTCGTCGTCGACGGATGTCGCGGTGCGATATGGCGCGTATCGGTGAGCGCGAGCGAGCGGGTTTGCAGCGTAGCGTGTTGGTAGCATCGATACGATGCTCGATGCGTGTCGCGCGGGTACTTACATCGCTTCGCGTCATGGATGCACGATGATGACGGGTCGGGCGCCGCGCAGAGGAAAGAGGGAGCGAGCGGTGGCGCGAGGGCGACAAAGACACGCGCCAGTAAAGCATATGGGCTCCAGAGCAATGGCGGGCTCGTTAATTCATCCTCGTGCCCCGGCTCGCTCGAAAGACATCAACTTTCTCTCTCGTCTCTCTCCTCCTCTTCACTGCTCGATCCATCGGTCCATCGATCTCGACGCATCGATCTGTGGTTGAACTCGCATCGATCAGTGGTTGAACCATGGCTGACACTGCTGCAGACTCGTCTGCTGCTTCCTCGTCAACAAGTTCGAGCACGGCTCCTGCGGCGGCAGCAGAAGCGACCAGCAGCAGCAACAACACCAACACCACCGTAGCACCTGTCGCCAAGGCCAAGAAGCTCGAGATCAAGGCCGGTGCTGAGCCTTCGTGCGCCACCGCCGTGCTGTATGACGAGGACCATACGATCGGCAATGCGCTACGCTATGTGTTGATGAAAAAGTACGTACGAACGCGTTCCTTGTGGCAGTCCTGGCGTGGCGTGGTTGCGGCATGGCGTACCCTGCTGTACGCGGCACAGGCAGTCTCACTCCAACGTGGTTCTCGCGCGCTGTTCGTGTCTCGTGGCCTGCCTCGCCGCGTAGCCCCGCCGTGGCATTCGCAGGCTACAGCATCCCGCATCCTTCGAAGCCCGTCTTGCAACTGCGCATCCAGACCGGCCGCAGCAACTACCTCGTGGCGCCAAGCAGCGACGACGCCATGGACGAGGAGACGACGACGAGCCCAAGCGCCGGCGCCAGCGTGCAGGTGGAGAGCAACGGCGTCACGGCGGCCGACGCGCTCGCGCAGGGCGTGCTGGACCTCACGGCCATGCTGCGCCACATACGCGAGACGTTCGATGCCGAGCTGGCGAATGCCACCATGCCGCGCTGAGGCGCGAGCACCTCAACCACCACGCCCAAGCCTGTGTACCGTAGCGCATCTCTAGAACCAATGTACAAACCAAACTACAATGCTAGCTATCTAGCTATCTATCTTGCGATGGTTTCGGTGGAGTAGGCAGGGCAACAGCAATAGGAGCATATCGCAGCAGCAAGGAGAGAGCTCCCTCTCCTCGATCGTCGTCGTGGTCGGCGCATCTTCCTCGCCGCCTTCTCTTCCGCACCACCTCGCCAGCCACCCACTGCCCATCGGCTCTCTCTCTCTTTGTGCACTCCTCCACTAATGGCGCCGCAATACGTCGCTGCGCGCTTAGTACTCGTGTTGTTTGCATTGGTGCTCGCCGCCGCGGCCGCGGTGCAGCCACCGGCAGCGTCGCCGGTGCTGAGTGATGCCTCACGCCCGTCCACCGCGTCGTCGTCGTCGTCGTATGGTCCTCGCGAGCCACGCGCATGCTCGGTCTCGCAGCACCATATCCGCATCCTCCACGTGTCGGCCGACGGCGCCGAGGCGCTGCTCTCGATGCCTGGCGTCTTCCGCGATCTCTACAACGGCACTCTCGCAGCGCCGGCGGCGTCGTCGTCGGCTCTCGTTGGGTCGTCTTGGTATGTGTCAGTGTGCGCTCTGATGCGGCTGCGCGACCTCGGCGCGGCGCACGTCGACTTTGTCGAGAGCGACGCGAGCGAGCTGTACCGCCGCGACGTGCGCGAGCCGCACACCGGCACCGACCCGTCGAATCCGTTCGACTTCTCGGTCTACCACAACTACAACGCGCTGACGCGCTTCCTGACCGACATCTCGACGCTCTTCCACGACATTACGCTGCTGTCGACCATCGGCCAGAGCGTCGAGGGCCGCGAGCTCTGGGTGCTCGAGATCTCGGACCACCCGGGCGTCGTCGAGCCGGGCGAGCCCGAGTTCAAGTACGTCGGCAACATGCACGGCGACGAGGTCGTCGGCCGCGAGATGCTGCTGCGCTTCATCTACCAGCTCTGCAACGACTACCGCTCGGGCGACCCCGAGGCATTGGAGCTCGTGCGCCACACACGCATCTCCATCGTGCCTTCGATGAACCCCGACGGCTTTGAGCGTCGCCGCCGTGAGAATGCTCGTGGTATCGACTTGAATCGGTACGTGGTCGCCCACTCTGCCACTCGCCTGAGCCACTCGCTGACTTTCTCGCGTTCATGTGTGCATGTAGCAACTTTCCTGACCAGTTCACGCGCCGCGACGGAATCTCGTTCCAGCCCGAGGTCAGCGCCGTCATGGCGTGGAGCCATGCGCACCACTTTGTGATCTCGGCCAACCTTCACGGAGGCGCCTTGGTTGCCAACTATCCCTGGGACGGTACTGCCGACTTTCGAAGTGTCTATAGCGCCTCGCCCGACGATGCCGTCTTTCGACAGCTGGCCCTCGCCTACTCGAAGCACAATCAGCCCATGTACACTGTACGGCTTGGCGTGCCTCTCTCTCTCTCTCTCTCTCTCTCTCTCTCTCTCTCTCTCTCTCTCACTCCCGTTCTCTCTTACTTATTCATTCGCTCACTCACTCGGAACTGTGGCTCACACGATCGTAGTCACGCGAGTTTGTGAACGGCATCACCAACGGCGCTGCGTGGTACGCGCTTTATGGCGGCATGCAAGACTGGAACTACATCAATACCTCGGACTTTGAGCTCACGCTTGAGCTCTCGGACATTAAGTGGCCGCCGGCCAACATGCTGGCACAGTTTTGGCTGGTTCGTTTGATTGGCTTGGATCTCTCTCTCTCTCTCTCTCTCTCTCTCTCTCTCTCTCACTCTCTCACTGTTGCTCACCTGCAGGACAACAAAGCCTCGCTGCGAGCACTGATCAAGGAGGTGCACAATGGTGCGCGAGGATTCGTGTACGATGAAACCTCGCACAACGCCATCCTCGACGCCAAGATCGAGGTGCGCACACCAACCGGCCGTATCGACCATTCGGTGCCGGTCGATTCGGTCGGCTGGTACTACCGCCCGCTCGTGCCCGGTACCTACTCGATCAAGGCCTCGGCCACCGGCTACTTGCCACGAGAGATCGACAATGTCGTGGTGCCTACCTCTGGCCACGTGGTCGTCGACTTTGCCCTCACCAAGGTCGTGTAGACCTGCAAGTGTACAGCGAGTAAGGAGCCTCGAGCTCTCCACTCTCGCTCTTCCTGCAATATACAGCCTGCGCAATGAACTGCAGCCACCAATCTGAATATCCAGCCTGACTTGCATGCGTAAATCCATTCTGCACTGCAAACTTGCTGCCGTACGCACTTTTCGGTGAGCTGCTCTCGAACTTTCCGGCACCGACCGTGTTGGTCGGATTACCCACTCGCTTTGCAGTTGTCTTTGGGCCCTAGCTGTGCGTGTGCTTCTTTGATTGCCTTCCCTCCTCCTCCGCCACCACCGCTGCCGCTGGCACTCTCACTCTTGGTTGTGATTCTGTGTCGTTCTTGTCGTTGCTGGCCTTGCGCAGCTCTCGTGCGCCTCCGCCTTGCTCGCACGTTCTCAGTGCCGCCATCTCCTTCTTGCTTCTCGTTCGAACCCATCAGCGCCTCTCCTCGACAAGCTCCAGTTGCACCAAGGCACCAAACCGCTCCATCGCCTCTCGGCTGCTCAGTGCTCCTCGTCGAGCACCGCCACCAACCACCGCCACCACTGTATGTGCAACACTTGATGATGATTGGTTGATTGGTTTCGATGCAAGTCTCTCACTTCTGAATGTATTGTGGTGTCAGAGAGCTTTGTTCTCGTCATCGAGTGGCAATGTGGCCAACTGCGAAAGAAACAGAAGAACCAAGTATGATGATGATGATGATGATGATGCTTTCATTCTTCGTTACTCACATCTCGCCTCGCTTACTCTATCCATATCACCTCTGTCTGTGTGTATGCCATTCTCGTACTTGCAGCGCTACCCCCAACTCCCAATCGTGACTCCTCGATCGATGAGGTTAAAGCTTGGTTGAAGATCTTTGTCGAACAGCGCAGAGGCTTGTTCTACTCCCAAGTAGAACGGCTCGGCTACACTGGCAGTGAGCTGCTCTCCTTGACCAAGGCGCAGTGTTTGAAACGCTCACCAGAGTGGGGAGATATGATTTACAACGCCCTTCATCTCAATCCAGCGGCATGTGAAGGTATATTTGAGCTCCACCATCATCATCAGTAGTGTTTTTGAATTGGTACTGCTTTCTCAATAGTCTCTTTACCAACACAATCGACTTGATTTCGCTGCCTTGCGACACAGAATTCTTTCAGTATGCTCTTGGCTTCTCTCCGACCCTCCTTCGACCAGATCGAAGCAAGAACACCTTGGTAGTGGCGGTACGTTCTTCGCGACAATCCGACTTGAAATCGTTCCCTTGGCATTGATTCGCATTCATGGCTTGTGGATCTATTGTTGCAGACGGATGGTGGCGAACCCTCCTCGCGTTTGCTCGAAGAGACGTTGCTCGACCATGGGCTGTCGTTTAACAAAGTCTTCAAGCATGTTGTGGATTATCACTGGCGTGAAGTGAATGAGGGGCGCACACGCACGAGGCTACCGCTCCTGATCATACCTGGCTCTCGTGGAGCTGGAAAGGTATCACCACCATCACCACCATCACTACTTCTTCTTCTTGATGCTGGGGCTCTCGAGGAGTTTGCTGACGTGTTGGCACATATATGCTCTTGGTACTTCTCACCTCAGACTCGAATGCTCATCGAAATTGCCAAGCAGTGGTCTGCTCGACTGCAACGATGCATTTATGGAGGCGATTCGTTTCGCGATGCCGTACGAATTGTAGTGTCATACAGCAGTGGCTACGAACAGTTGGTTTCGACGCCGGATGGAGCTGGCGACCTTTACTTGCGCATTCTCTTTGCGTATGTATCACAATACCGCGTCATCATGGCCTTTGTTGTCGTCGGCAGGATCTTTCTCACCGCAAGCTTTTGAGTGTGTGTCGAGCCGCAGCTACCTCTATGGTCACCAACCCGAGCTATGGCCTGCGTTTATCTCCCGGATGCAACCACACTTGAGTCATCTGACGTCTTCGTCGTTGGTCGAGTTCATTTGTGCGGACTCGGGCAAGAAAACGGTCGTTCTCGGTATTGACGAATGCTGGATGGCCGAGTCAATCTTCCCATCATCATTTTCGCAGGAGCTTGCGCACTTGTTCAGGATCAATCCAAGCGTCGCTCGAGTGATACCGATCATTACGAGCGCATCACTCGAGCGAAGTTACACGTCTTGGGTCAGGGACTCCCGATACCTCGTGACCATTCCGCTGCCATCCATCGACCCCAAGAGTGTCTTTGAACATGCAGCGACCGACTTTTTCGAGTGCTTCAACGAACGAGAAAAGGAGACCATCAACGATGCGTTGGTGTTCACTGGCGGTCATCCTCGATCGATGGCCTTGGTACTTGCCAAGGTGGAAGCCAATCGAAACAAGAGAGCAGCTGAGCCCAAAGCCGCTGTGCCTCTCGAGTCGTCTCTTGAGAGTCTTGTACGTCTGTTGTGATTGTGAGTGGAACCACACCCTCTCTGTCGTCTTCTTACAACTGATTCACTTGTTATTGAACAACGATTTTGTGGTGTCGTGTGAATATGTGATTTTTGTTCTGCGAGGATACAGTGCCGCGATATTGTCTCGGGAGCCTGCCAAGAAGCTGCAACGTTGCTCGGTGAATCTCAGGAGTTGGCGATTCTTTGTGCAATCTGCGCAGAGCTTCGAGCCAGACAGCTGATTGGCACGCGCTCTCTCGAGACTATCGGACAATACGATGGGTTTTGCTTCGTTTTAGCTGGTAAGCATCTCAGCCCACTCACGTATCGCTGCGGTGCGGTGCCTGCCGTACTCTACGATCTCGCTGTAAAATCACTACAACGACAACAGCAAGAGCAACCAAACCAAGCCATGGTAGCTGCTTTGTTGAGCAAGATGCTTGACGCTGCTCGACATTCCGACGAATCTCCTGGTCGGCTTGAGTCGTTTCTCCATGCACAATTTACACTCGCATGGGGACAGCGCTCGCGAGATACTCTCAGCTCGGCATTCCCCTGCCTCAAGACAAATACTCCTCTTCGACCGATGGAGCAACATTGCACCATTGATTACGGAACACCTGGATCGGTACTCCAGTTTCAACGGGACAAACTGGCGATCTTCGACTCCACTCAAAGCAAGGAGATTGACGTGGCTGCTGCGCCAACTTCGATCCACTTTTGCGGAAGCAACCAACCTGCAGGTTTCGATATTATGATGTTCCAACCTCGAACGAGCGACTCTGCTGCCGTGTTGGTTGTGATTGAAACCAATTACTCTCAGCCAAGTGCTATGAAGTTCAAGATTGAGCGATGCGTTGCCGAACTGGCTCCATTCTTGCCAGGTATGTGTGGAGGCGTGAATCTACTCTTACTACTCTCTTCTCTCCTCTCCTCTCTCCTCTCTCGTTCAAAGACACCGATATCAAGATGGATGCTTGATTTTTCACTCTGTCACTAACATGCTCGATTCAATCAACTCCAATACAAGATATGGATGGGCTGTTTGGCAGGTATTCCATTCGCAGTGGCATCCCATACGAGCCGAAGACCGCTCAAGAGAAGAAGTTCTTGGAAACGAAAAGGATGATGCAGAAGAAGAAGGAGGAGGACGACGGAGAACAGCAAGCAACGGTCGCGTTGGTATCGTTCGAAGAGCTTGCTACCACGCCCACTCAGGCAACTTCCAGAAAGCAACTCGATGTCGAGCCCGAGGACGTTTATCTCTTGTGTGTTTCACATCAACAATTTGCCGAAGGAATCAGGGAGAGTGTGAGGCAGAACATGGGAAAGGTGAATGTTCTGCCCTCAAGAGAGTTGATGAACTTGATTGGTCCAATGTGGTGCTCGTTTCCCTTGTTTCGCAAAGTACGTGCCAACTCGAAGCTGATCCTCGTACTCGGACCTTTGGTGTTTCAGCTTTACTGACCGGAAGTATTGCACACAGATGCATCAAGAGCTGTGCGTGCAAGAGAGCTCAGAGTATTGGAGCGATGGTTGGTAGATAAGAAGAGCTTGAACCTGGTGGCTTTCGGAATCAACCAAAGAGCTGGTTCGATCTCAGGAACGACGACAAACTGATTTGCTCTCAGCAGCACAGGAACCTGAACTGTGTTAGCAAAATACCATACGATTACATGGATAAAGTGCCGTTCCCGTTACAACAAGCATACACAAGCTCTCTCTGTGTGCAGAGACTGACATTTTCACCAGCGATCACTTGGTCGATGAAGTGAAAGCCCTCGTTCGTTGGGCAACGACAGACACCACCGTCCATGGGCGTCGTTTTATACACGCTACGGATAGGATTTCCGAGTTCACGATGGAGTGAGGTAAGGTTGTAGGTCTGATTACCCGCTGCACTCGGACAGGCATTCAAGAGAGCAGCAGTCCCTCACATCTACACAAACTACTTTTGTTCGCAACCCACTCAGCCACCGATCAACCTCACTGCGAGTCCACTCATACTCCCTCGGTTGTCATGCTGCATCGCATACTTGCAGCAGTAGCAGGTGCTCGTATGCAGTACAAGCGTGTGGGTTCCTCGATCGCAAGTCCACACAACCGCCTTCTCTTTCTCTCCTGCTCAACGGGCTGCTCTTCATCCCCTCGCCTTGTTGTACGCAAGCACCAACAACACTTGTTGCTGCGTACCAGTATCGCCAGTGTCGGTGATGGCTTGCCGTGTTGCCTCTCTGCAAGTATTCGGAGTTCGTTCTCCACCAAGTCTGTATGTACCATCCATTTCAATGATCTTGGTTTCGATGTTCGATTCTCAGTGCCAGTGTGTTGATGTGAGGCCTCAGGAAGATTCGAGGTCCTCATCGGGTGATTCTGTGAGTGTATTGAGGCCAGCATCATCATCATCAGGTATGATATCCATATGTCTCGATGATTGAGCTCACCATATGAGTGTCGCTCTTTTGCTTCTCTTTCGCTTGCCTGAATTATACGCATGCCAGCCCGCTTGTGTCCGGCGATATGCCAGCCGGCTTCGTGAGCGACACTCCTCCGTCTGACGACACCAGACTGAGCTGGCTCAACTGCATCACGGTTATCGAAGCCAAACAACTGCTCTCGGGCAGTCAGCTCCATACTGCTATCGGCCAGATCGCTTCTCGCTCTGTGCGAGTTCAAGAGCAGCAAGATGAACGTAGCGTACTTGTCTTCTTCCTCGTCGACGAAAGAGGCGTCATCGTGGGCCAGCTATCCCCGAGTGAGCTCGAACGTTGGCCATTCGAGCTTCGCTTATCGGCGCTCATTCCATTCGTAGGACATCAAGGTATGATGCTGCAGTGTTGGGGTCACTCGTTGGATGCAATTAAGTATTGTGCTCATTCATCTGGTGGCAATGATATTGTTGGAACAGCTCTCCGTGTGATTTGGCAGTTCTTTGCACCAGACATTCAAGGTGGTGAGAGCGTCGCAACCCGCTTTGGATTTGTTCCAAGCGGCGATTTGATAGCGCCAACGTTAAACTACGTTGCAAACGTCATGCACGATGCAGAAATGGTACCAACTTGGCGGCTGTTGTCGGTTGCG
>Ga0209935_1001484_pt1 | contig 36487 bp, 51 predicted proteins | sample ThiBio_1000_plan_2_FD_183958 | JGI IMG/M metagenome (GOLD analysis project Ga0209935, IMG submission 183958) | Wastewater bioreactor microbial communities from Cape Town, South Africa - Thiocy_cont_1000_plan (SPAdes) | ecosystem: Engineered > Bioreactor > Thiocyanate-remediating >...
CACACACACACACACACACACACACACACACACACACACACACACACACACACACACACAGGGAGCCTATGCTATGGGTGTCGAACACGGCGGTATGCGACAGGCATTGAAGAAGGCCTACCCAGAATTGACATTCAAAGATTGGCAAAAACGTATGAAAGTTTTACGTATTAACACTTTCTTAACAACAACACAGCTGCTATCAAAAATACCTTTTGGAGGAATCAACAGCGATGCCGAACATTCTTTAACGAGTTTGCAACAGAGCAAGGATTCGACCCTCTTGTCCCCGAGAATTGGTACTCAGCGAGTCTACAGCAAATGACCACAACGACGGTATGGGATGTTATATTTGGTTTAAAGTGCAAAGTAGTCAGCACATTAAGCACAACTTCGTTATCTAATAGAGTGGCAGAAATCTTCAAATACAAAACGGAGGATTCAAGAGAGCATTACAAAGAGCGTATCCAGAGCTGAGCTTTTCTCGCTGGGCACACCAGGTTGTATCTTGAAAAGTGAAATATTTCTTTCGACAACAAGAAGCGATACGGTTGCAATCTCTTTACACGCGTATGAACGAGTTAGCCTTTAGATCGCCTGAGTACAACGTGGCCTTTTAGAGATAGGCACAATGTATTTATGTGCAACCCTCAGATAAAAGGTAACAAAAATAACATACGGTGTGAGAACAAAAAAAGAAAGGCCAGGAGAGGGGTTGAACCTCCAACCTCCGCGCTAATTGAGATGCGGCGCTCTACCAATTGAGCTACCCAGGCCAAGGATTGCTTCCGCGAACCACAAGAGGTCAACAGCACAGTCCAGCCATTAATTTCCCGTTCTCCTGTCGATCAATTTTCCAGACTTGAAAAGAAAGTCAGAAAACAAAAATGGCGGAAAAAAAATTCCACAAAGAAAACAAAAAAATCAAAGGCTCTAACCACCGTACGTTGGGGGTAAGTGACCAACTCCATCGTATGACAAGGGACGAAGTAATAACGAGTGGAATGCCAGCAATTGAGCCGAAAATGGGCCAAACAAAAAACAATTCCACAACTTTAATTGTCCTCAACCTTCACTTTGGAGTACAGAGCTGCGAAGCGTTTGTTCCTAAGCACCTCGTTAGCCTTGGGGGTGTCTGCTCGAGTTGCCTCAGGTTCTTCGTGTTCAATCTGCTTCGGGGAGTTCTTGGGCTTGGCCTCCTTGTCTCGAATCGCCTTGAACAGCACCGCAAAGCGTCTGTTTTGGACCTCCTCGTCACCATACTTTGTCATGGAGGTCGACAGGAACTCGTGTTCGTCTTCGTGCTCAGGAGGGGCTGTTGTTTTGGCGGGAGCAGTCGCCTTGACAACTGGAGCCGGGGCCGGAGTCTCAACCTTCTTGACGGCACTTCCATCCGATTCGGGCCAGGGCGGTAACTCCGCCGCTGTTGGAGGTGGGAGAGGGGTGCTGACAGGAGGGGGAGGTTGTTTCACGGGTGCCGCCGCCGCAGGCGCGGGGGTCGTTGTTGTGGTTGTTGTGGTTGTTGTGGTTGTTGTGGTTGTTTTGGCCTTTGTCTGTGGCGGGGAAGCTTTCATGGCGATCCTCGAGGCTTGAATGATCTCCTCGATCTCCACGTGCACTCCGGCGATCTGGATGGTCTTCTCCTGCTTCTCCTCCTCATCTATCTCCGGTAACTCCGTTACAAGGGCTTTCAACTGCGGTGCGATTTCCCGGAATGTGGGTCGGCTCTCGGGCGAGTCGGAGACGCACTTCTCCATCAACTGTGACAACAACTTCGGGCATCGAGGCGGGATGTCGGCCATCAAGACAGCCTTGTCGAAACAATAGCCTGTAGATGGCTTGCGGGGTGGAGGCGAGTGACGCTTGATCAAGTTGTAGAGGATGCATCCAAAACTTTGGACAAATTAACGTTAATTGGGTGAACTTTAAAAATTGGGGGGGGGGGGCAGATTTCGGAGTTATATACCTGAAAACGTCGCACTTGAAATCATACGATTCGCCAAGAATGACCTCGGGAGCCATCCACACGTCGGTACCAGCAATAGTGTAGTACTTTTTGCCTTCTCCCTTTTCGGTGTTTTCGATGGTCCTCGCTAATCCCAGATCGCAGATCTTGACTCTTCCGTGTTCCGTCAAGAGCATGTTAGCGGGTTTCAAGTCCCTTGAGAGGAAAAAAAATCATGTTAAAACAAAGATCGCCTGGATAGATTTAAAAAAAGGATTACCTGTGAATAAGTTTCTTTACGTGGAGGTACGCCATGGCGATAGCAGTGTCCCGCGCAATTTCGGTTCTCTCTTTCCAGGTGACAGGAATTTGCTTCTTCTTTATAAGCTTTCTCAAGTCTCCGCCACCCACCCACTCTGTCACTATATACACTCCATCGTTGCTAAGACTTGTGCCCATAAACTATTCATGGAAAAAAACGAACACGTTATTTTCAAAAAATAAAAAATTACGCACCAACCCACTTCCCCCCCCCCCCCCCAACACAACCCACACTCAATAAAAACGATAAAGTAGTGGATTAAGACAGTGACGACACCAACACATATTTTTTTGTGGGGGTTAACATACCTGAACTACATTGGGATGATGAATACTCCTACAATATGAAGGGGGACGGAAATAGCGCAAATTAATTACAAACAAAGGGAGTGACACAAAGCGGAAGGACAGCGGCGCCAAAAGAAAAAAAAATAGCGTAAAAGATTGGGGCTTTTAAGAAGGGGAGAGGGTGGAGGAAAAAAAAAGGAGGGGCATACTTGAGCACACTGAGTTCTCTCTGAAAATATTTGAAGGCGGTTTCTTTGTCCAAAACATATTCGGGAGGCAAGTTCTCGACTCCCTGCTGCTCAACTTTCTTTATAGCAACCGCAGTACCTACAGGGGTGACAGACAGGTCATTTTTAGGGTCCAGGTTACCATCCCCCAGGTGCAAAAAGTGTAATCCCTCCCGGGTGTCTTTTTTTTTATGTAACCGTTCGGTTCTATGTACGCACCAACATATTCTCCTTCCCATACACAACCAAAGTTGCCTTTGCCCACAAGGCGCCCGAATTCCAAGTCTTTGAAGGGAATCTCCCACTCCTCCACTCCAAGTCCGTCATCGTCTGCCATCCTTCTTCTTTTCCTTTAGGTTTCGTTGTGTTATGTTTTATTTTCCTTGCGGCATCATACTCCAACCACCAATCATTTATCATTAATTAATCCTATCATAAATCAATTATCTGATTGAGGCGGTGGCAAGTAATTCCAGCTTATTTATGAATGGTAAAATCTATGTTGTTTGAACCATCAATTTACATCTGTATGCGGAGATTCCGGTTTAGAGTGCACTGCAGGTGGCGGTCATCCAACCACTCTCACGCCAGCAAGGGAAGAATCTTGATGTTGTCTCTGCGAGAAAACGTGAAAGCGTGCGAGATGTGCAAATGGAAACGCCACGAGTTTTTGAGGCGCTTTGCCTTCGTGGAATTCATTTGCAAGAGATTGAGATCATGCAGATGCGGCCTGCTGTGGTGATAGATATGGGGTCGTACTCTACAAGGGTAGGCGAAGCGGGCACCCCTGCGCCTTCATTAGTGTTTCCCACAGCTATTGCATGCGACCCGCACCCAGATCGTTGGTGGGGGCACCGTGCACTGAGGCCTCGGGTTGTAGGTTGGGATGCTATTGAAATGGCTAGGTTGCCCCTGAAGGAAGGAGAAACATCTCGGTGCTCGTTGGGTAGTCCTGTGCAAGATGGTCTCGTGATTTGCTGGGATCAGATTGAAAGCATCTTGGATTACATTTTCAGTAAAATCACCAATGTGGACCTCTTGCCCCAAACTCCTGTCCTCTGCACTGAAAGGCCGCTGGATCCCATGGTATTATTTATATACTTTGCTTATACGTTTTGCCCTCTTACCGTCATCACTCCAAGGCCAACTGTCAAAAGCTTACGCAGATTATGTTTGAATCGTACAACGTACCATATTATTACCTCGCGACCACGCCTAAGCTTGTGATGGCTGCCACAGGGCGCACTGAAGGTAACTCTTTGAGTCACAGATTCGCGAGACTTACCTTATCCTGTCCCTTTCAGGAGTTGTTGTGGATATAGGTCATGACATGACATGCATCGCCCCGTTCAATGAGTCCTACTTGGAACCTCACGCAGTGCAAATACTGAAAACGGGAGGACATGATATCGACCTTTCCTTGGCCTCGCTTCTTGAAACCAGCATGGGAATACCGACGCAAAAACAAAGCGATAAGTTCATAGATACTCGGATGAAAGAGAGGCTATGTTACGTCCCAAAAGACTATGAGGAGGAGTGTGGAAGACCATTTAGCGCGCGACCTGTCCCTTCCATTCTACAACACACCACGTGCGTACTGACTCCTTCCCCCCCCCCCCAATCCTATGTAAATTCTGCCCTAGTTTTCTTTAAGGCAGGAAGCGTCGCTATTCAGCATCCTCCCTATAGAACTCCTTCAACATATCGAACGGCTTACAAAGTATAATGACCTATTTCAGGAGTATCAACTGCCTGATGGCAAAGTATAACCATTCACTTTTTATTTATTTATTGTTTATCTTTTTCTAATATTTGCTAAAGGTGATACACGTGGGCAGAGAGCGATTTGAGGCGACTCAGATTTTATTTAATTCACCAAAGGATAAAGGCCTGTGCGAAGCAATCAACGATTCGATAAGCAAATGCGATCTAGAGCATAGACGGATGCTGTTTGAGAATATCATTCTCTGTGGCGGCACGTCTTTGCTACCTGGCATCGACACAGCTATATCCCACCGGCTTAAAAAGTTGGTCCTCCCCAACTTTGTGGAAAATGTTGACGTCATCCGTCCCGTTCACAGGTAGAGTTATTGTTGTTGAGGGGCTCCTCCTTTTTGTACTTCTTCTGGCCAATCTGAGCTAATAACCGCATAGCGAATATCTGACTTGGCTTGGAGGATCTCTTTGGGCGGTGTCAACTCCTATGCCACAATGGATTAGCCTTGAAGATTATAACGAAAACGGGCCTGCCATTGTACATAGAAGATGCTGGTAGTAAAATCGCCAATCGATTCGAATCCTTGTGTTCCCCTCGCAAATTGTTTTCTTGGAAGGATTGGCAAGGCAGCATGAAAGCAAGGGCGGGCGCCTTTCGTTGCGTTTTTGCTGCCCCACATATCAGTGCTACAATGTCTGGGTCCAAGGGAAGGACCTACAGCCACTTCGTGTCGGCTACATTGAACGACGAAGAGCTTCCAGCAAATGCGCCTGGCTATTTTCAGAACACCGATAATCAACGCACCCTCCTCAATAGCATTGGAAAATCGTTAGGTGTGAAAGAGGTATACGTTCTCTCCGCAATTAGATTAGAGAGATGCCTAATCTAAAGCGCAGTTGAATGACTGGCCATTCGTGAAGAGAAAACAGGTAATTGCAGAAGGCGGAAGAAATTTGTTTGCCTATTACAACTCGATGGAACATCTATTGCGGTCTTTGTATCCTACTCATGCTTGGGAGTTCGGCACAAGTCGAGCTCGGAATGGATTTTGGGCAGACATTACGCATCAGCGACAAGCGCTAGATACAATTGGCAAATCTTTGGGAATTGTGCAGGTACTCGTAGCTCCTTAATGATCTTAATTGCCTAACTAGATTCGCTTCAGCTTTCGGATTGGTATCGCATCTCACGCAGAGATGTCACGAGAGCTGGCGGACGATCACTATTCATCTATCACGCGTCACTCGCCGACGCTCTCTACGCAGTCTATCCTGAGTTTCCTTGGCAATCAGCCAGGTTCGCCGACGAATCCAGAGCGCCCCCAAGATTGCAGACCGACGCACAGTCACTTCGAGAGTACCTACAAACTATCGCACCCAAAGTTGGTGTAAAAGTGGTATGTTCTCTTCTTTCTCTCTCTTTCTCTCTCTCTCTCTCTCTCTCTCTCTCTCTCTCTCTCTCTCTTATATTTGTTTTTTAAGCTATCAGATTGGTATTCTGTATCCAGAAAACAGCTGAGTGATGTAGGGGCAGGTCGTCTATTCAGGCTTTACCCATCACTGCGGGCTATGCTACGTGCAACTTACCCCGAATTCGATTGGGAACCCTGGCGATTCGCTCGAGGCGGCAGCCCCGCACTTCATTGCTATTGGCAAAATGAGGGTAATATGATGGCGGCTATCGAACGGGCAGAACAAGCACTGGGAATTCAAGAGGTAGGCACATACTTCTTCGACGAAAAATACTAATCCCGATATGCAAGGCAGATGATTGGTATAATGTGACTATAGCAGATATGAAACGGGTGGGGTTCCCTGCTAAGCTTGGCAGAACGCGGCTTGCAGAAATATTGAGCAAGAGATATCCCCACCATGAATGGGAGAAAGAGAAACTGTTAAAGGAGGGCGAATATACAAAAGAGAGGCGATATCAACTCATTCTGGCGTCTCTGTTTCCGGTACCTCTTAACCCTCTTTGCAACTACATCCGTGTGTGCCATTTATTGAAGGAGTTTCCTCCATATAGGACACTGAAATCAAAATAAACGCTCGACAGGAGGCTAATTTGATAAACCCTGAAACTGGAGAATATGAATCACTAGCTATTTATTTGCCGTCATTGAATCTGGCCTTCGCTGTACCAAAAACCGGGCGAAGTACAGAGGATCAGGCCAACACAAAGCAGGCGAAGGAGAACGCCACAAAATCTGATTTAGCGAGATCGAAAGGAATTGCTTTGATAACGTTACCTTATCGGTGGCACGGCTCTGTGCGAAGGTTTGTTTACACTTTTGGAAAATCGCGAAATTTAACTACCGTTATTAGACTAAGGGATGCTATCCTTCAAGAACGACCGGATCTTGAAAATGTTTTGCCGCCAGTTCGTGAGAAGACCAGTTCTTCCGGTATGGTAGTCAAAACATCGTATCAATGAAATGAATTAACTCACAATTGACTCTACCCTATACGCTATAGCTATTACGAAGGAACCGCGTAAACCATCTGTATGGAGGAACATAGAGGCACGGCGCCAATACTTTGGTGACTATGCGGCATCGCAGAATTTTGATCCACAGCAACCCGATAATTGGAACAACGTGACATTCTCTCAGCTTGTTAAGGCAAAGGTAAGAAAAATAAAATCAACATTTGCTTTTTCTAGCAATACGCGCTTACCTCTCTTTGCAGGGAATCGGCCCTCTGGCTCTATATCACTATTCCTTGCCAGAGACTCTGCAACAAACTTTCCCAGAACTCAAATTCAGCTTTTCTGGTATGCCTCTTTATTTCTTTCTTTAGTCTTATCCTTCTCATTATTATCTATACAGAGCGTCGAACCAAAAATGGCCATTGGGAGGACCTCAACAATTGTAGGGCGTTCTTCGATGACTATGCCAGGAAGAAAGGCTTCGATCCACTCGACAGCAATGCGTGGTCTTTTGCCAAACTGACACAAATAACCTCAACTGTACTCTCTTTCCCTCCCTTGATTCGTCATGTTTAACCTTTTTGAACTACCATAGAGGGCAGGACGAGCGATACAGAAGACGTATAGTGGCATCAAATTCGCGCTACAGAAGGCATACCCTGAACTCACTTTCTTTCGATGGAAACATTGTAAGTACTACCTGGATCTTGTTACTTTCTTTTTAACTCGAACCAACCTAGTGAGGGCGCGCAACAGACCCGCTGAACTAACTCAGCCGCAAGAGTAACCTTCCTAAATATTTGATGTTATACTTAGGATCAACGACTCGGAAAGGTTGTAATATGGTTGTAAGAAAGCAATCGATCGAGCCTATCCGCCCAACAAATAAAGCCGCTAGCCAAGTGTACCCTCGCATGCGACCGAATAGAACTGCGTGAACTCCGTCCTTTCCTTTTTGGATCGCAGGACGACTTTTGTCCCCGCGGAAAACGGCAAGACACAGGAAGCAAGATGGCGAAGGAGAAAGATGTTGCTGCCAAGGTACGAACTCAACCATCGTATCGTGTCGCCAATGGAAATTTCTAATAACCACCTCTTCCCTTCTTCCCCGCTCTTCCAATCTAGGAGCAGCGACGACAAAAGAAGAAATCAAGGGTACCCACTACTGAACCTCCTTTCAAACTCTCCGACCTCAAGAAAGCGATACCTGAGCACTGCTTCGAGCGATCCTTGATACGGTCGACCAGCTACTTGGTTGCCGACCTCATTGTCGTCTCCATCCTCTTCTATGCCATCTCCTTCATCCCCCTTCTCCCTCCCTATGCTGCCCCGTTTGCGTGGGTTGCCTATTGGCTCCTTCAAGGATATTTCTTCGTGCGTATCTTTTAGTCTCACCTTCTTTTTCTTACATGCTGTTATCTTCCTTAGACGGGCTTGTGGGTAGTTGCTCATGAGTGCGGCCATCAAGCCTATTCGGCGTATCCCCTCGTGAACGACTGCGTTGGCCTTGTAGTTCACAGCCTCCTCTTGGTGCCTTATTTCTCATGGAAGATAAGTCACGCCAAACACCATAGCAAGACAGGCAACATTGAGTTGGACGAGGCTTTCGTACCTGCCGTTAAAGATAACTCAACCCCAGAACCAAGGTATGGTTACCCTCTCCCCTTCCCTTTTGTGCATTTTATCGACATCCTCTTTTCTCAAAAGGATCAATGCGATAAAGGCAGCGTTCTTGCTGACCATCACGTTGAGCATCGGATGGTTTTTATATTTGGGCTTTCATATCACAGGCCGCAAGTATCCTAAGTGGGTCAGCCACTTCAATCCCTGGTCCCCGCTCTTCTCGCCTCGCGAGGTTCCCTTAGTCCTCATCTCCGACGTTGGTATTCTTGCAACCGTCTCCCTGTTGGCCTACCTGAGTTATCAGTACTCTTTCCTCTGGGTAGTTATGGTGTATGGTATCCCATACCTTCATTGTAACTTCTGGTATAGTGCACTTATTCGCCTCCACTCTCTTTCTCTTCAACCTCTCTAAACATCCTTTTGTCATAAGGTTGGTCGCTATTACGCTGCTACAACATACCGACCTCAGGCTACCCCACTATTACTCGAAAGAGTGGAGATGGTTGAAGGGAGCTTTGTGTACAGTAGACAGGTTAGTGCAAGTTTTTTTAAAAAATTGTTCCAAGAATATTTATTTATTATCTCTTCGTGTAGGGATTATGGATTCCTCAATCACATATTCCATCACATCGGAGACACGCATGTGGCGCACCATCTGTTCTCTACAATGCCCCACTACCATGCTGTCGAGGCCACCAAGGCTCTGAAACCCATTCTGCAGGAATATTACCTTTCTGACGACTCATCCGTATTGCTCGGCATATGGAAGAGTTTCTATTACTGCGACGACCTTCGTGAGGAGAGCACGGGAGGGCAACGGACGTTGTGGTTCTATTCTTAAGCAAATACATATTATTTATCCTCCTTCCTTCTCTGTTCTTTCGTTCTTAGAATTTGCAAAATGCGACAAACAGCAGGAAGAAGGAGCCTCCCGCGCAGCGGTCTTCGGTGCGAAGGCTCCTCGATTCCGTTATGGGGACCCCAGCGTGGGTTGGCCCAAATGGCTACTTCCTTTTCCCAAGCAGATTCGCCAACTGTATCAGAAATTGCGTTAAAGCCATCTCAACGTGTCGCTAGCGGTTCATGGAATCGCCTCGCATTTCAACGAGAATTTTTAGAGCAAGTGGGGAAAGATTTAGGCATTAAGCAGGTAATTCTGTGCAGGATTGACCCTAATTTCTAATCCTTCGTTTTTGCAGCTTTCGGATTGGTATCCAATCACCCGCAAAGAAGTCTACCACCGAGGCGGATCGCCGTTATTTATTCGCTTCAACTCATTGGAGCATGCTTTGCGCACGCTCTATCCCACATATCCTTGGCAATCTTTGCGATTCCTTGAGTCAGGCAAAGCACGCAATGGGTTTTGGGACGATCCTGACAATGTGAGAAGTGCAATCGATAAAGCAGAGCAACGGCTCGGATTGGAAAAGGTTGGTATTTCGGTTCCATCCAAAAACTTAATCACTATGCAGCCAGAAGATTGGTATACAGTCAATCTTACAGATGCGCGGGCCATTGGCTTTCCAAATTCGATCTCGAGGGTGAAATTGGCTGAGATCTTATCGCACAAATACCCAACACATAATTGGGAGAAGGTGTACCTGCTACGGGGACGATACGCGCAGCAGAAAAGATTGGAGAAAGCAGTGCGCAGTCTCTTTTCTGTATGTTAATCTTCATAATCTTGTGCTCAACAATTAAATCTCATCTTTATTCATTTAGGATGTCGAAGTGAAGATCAACGCGAGGAAGGCAGCGCAACTAACGAATACAGAGAGCTGGGACTACCTTGAACTGGATATATTTATTCCTTCAATGGGACTGGCCTTTGAGTTCCAGGAAAGACATCACTATACTACAACCGAGTACAGCTATGTCCCGGTCGAAATGATTCAGAAAAGAGACCAAACGAAGAAAGAACAAGCCCTTGAGAAAGGCATCACATTGGTAATAATTCCTTTCTGGTGGGATGGTACTCTGGCAAGGTAAATTCACATCATTCTCCATTTATCTAATTTCTTTCCTTTATAGTCTTGTTGCTACCATCAAGAAAGCGCGACCTGATCTCCTTCCTAATTGGTCCATACAAGCGGACCCCATTCCTGAAGAGATACCCGATCATATATTGAATGAAGGCAAGATAGAGGACATCGGACGGCCAATAACTCCGTGTTTCCTCGTATCATCTGCAATTGATCCTACCGGATGGTACGCGAAAGTGACATGTCTCGGTGGTTGGGTTTATTTACTCACTTTCATGCCACATTTATTGATAGGTGGATGTTTGAGAAATATGATGGCTTGAGAGGGTTTTGGAATCCCATCAAAAGGGCATTTTATTCAAGAACAGGAAACCAATTCTCGTTACCTAAAGAGGTTATAGATTCGATGCCTGATGACATCTTCCTCGATGGCGAACTATGGTATACCATACCAAGCTAATATTATGTGAACATTAAAGAATAAAAATAGGTTTGGACGAGAGAATTTCCAAGAAGCCATGAAGGTATCCAACAGGATAGATGCGAACGAAATCGATTGGAGTAAATTCAAATTCATGGTATTCGATATCCCTCGTGGCGTAGAGGGCAGCTATTCAGATCGATATCGCAAAATAGGTAACCTTATTATTCTTATTTTCATTCCTCTAAAAATAACAAAAAATATTTAAAAATAATTAGAGGAATATTTTGGTAAGAGGCCTCCTCCCAAATTCATGGAAGTAGCAAATCCGGAGGTATGCAAGGATATGCCACATTTGGAAAAATATTTCCAGGATATAGTCGACCGAGGAGGTGAAGGTCTCATTTTAAGAGACCCTCAATCGCCCTTACAAGCTGGTCGATCGCCAGGCTACCTAAAACACAAAGTGACTCTACTATACTTCCTAAAAAAGTCATCATTGATCTAACCCGATCTTTCTCAGAAATTTAGGGATGCCGAGGCCAGGGTGGTATCTCGTGTAGGAGCGCACCAATGGGAATGTGAACTGTACGTTCTCGGAGATAAAATTTACGACGTCAATTGTGTCCTAAACTTGCAATCTCTCCCTCACTCAGCCCGAACGGAGTTAAATTCACAGCAGCCGCGGGTACGACGGAGTTTACCGAACGATGGAATCCTCGTGAAGGAGATATCGTGAGCTTCAAGCATCATGGCTACCTGCTTGCTTCCAAGAAACCGAAGTTTCCCACTCTGTATAGATTGAGACAAGATTTGACCTGGGACGATGTTGTACAAAATTGGAAAGAACAGAAAATATCCTTGAGAGGTACAAAAAGCAAGATCAATATTTCTATATTTACAAAAGGAAATGATAAGAATATATCCTTTCTAGGACGGCCGATTCAAAAGAGTGCCAGGGAGACACCCCGGAAACCCAAGTATTATTGGAAGGATCCTGCCCATCGAAGACAATTCTTTTGTGACGTGGCAAATGATTTGGGATTCGATCCTAAGGTGCCAGAAAATTGGGACAAGATCACATTGTCCCGAGTCATTTCAAAGAGGGTATGTTGTTGCAGTCTTTCGTTTCTCCTTATTTAATCTTTTGCTGTGGGATTAGGGAAAGGGTCCATTACTTCATTACGACTATGTCCTCAAAGAAGCTCTTATGGGCTCCTTTCCTGAAATAGACTGGACTCGTGCAGGTCCGTTGTTTCTTTTAACTGCCCGAAATTTGTAGCCTTACCCCCCTTTCTCTCAGATCTCGCACCAGTCAAGAAGAATAATTGGCAGGACATCAAGAACTGTAGAGAATTCTTCGATGACTTTGCCAAGGAGAAAGGAATCGATCCATTGAATGCACAAGGATGGTATTCTGTTGATTTGACAGAATTACAAAAGAAAAAGGTTGGGTGGTGACTCATTAGTAGAATCTCGTAGCTTAAACCAATCAAATAGGGCGGACACAGACTCAAGCGTAACTATGGAGGATTCAAGAGAGCCCTACAAAAGGCTTACCCCGAGGTCGAGTTCTTCGGGTGGCCAAATGGTAGGTGGTCGGTTAGGGGGGAGGTATGGCACACATACATACTCATTCGTTTTTTATGATAAATGCAGTACCGGCAAAGGAGAGTAAATGGGATAAGGCCACGAACTGCAGGCGTTTCTTCGACTCCTATGCGCAAGAACACGGTTTCGATCCGCTTCGGTGGGAAAACTGGATGGCACTGCCACTCAAACAGCTCTCGCACAAAAAGGTTGGATACATACACCCTTTACTCTTCCCCAAGGTGCTTAACATATCATCATCATCTCACAGGGTGGATACGCATTGCTGGGTGTACATAAGAGCTGGAAAAGAGCATTGCGGTTTGCCTATCCTGATGCGTGGGAAGCAAAGAGATAAAAACGAATAAATATAGTAATGTATTTTTTTTGTTTAGCAAAGTCATGCGTTATGCACCGGTGTCAGAGGGGAGGAATCTCAATCGTTTGGGGAACGTCAGTTCGGGATATGCCAGTTGCAGCGCCTTCTGAAAGCCTTTGTTGTAGTTTTGTATATTCCATCCTCCCTGCGATGAATGGCCAAAAGTTAGTTAGTTCGGATAGGATAGGGAAAAGAAGTTTATGTATATCTTACCTTAGCGAGCATCACATCCCGCACGTCAGTTTTGTACCAATTGTCTCGGTTTAGAGGATCGAACTGGTTTGTCTTGGCATAGGAATCAAAGAACGCTCTACACACGAGAGGATCTTTCCATCTGTTCTTTCTCTCGGTGGCCACTAGTGTGAAACCAATTAGCATACACAAAGAATTGAATTCATACCGTATCTCCATTTCTTAAATTCCACTTCGGGGTAACTCTTTTTAATGGCCTCCCTCATGCCTCCATGCCTCGCGCGGATCTGTTGTCCTCCCTTCATGTAGAGAAAAAATTAGTACAATGTTTTTTACCTAAATAAGGACAGAAAAAGGACAAGGTACCGAGCGAGAGTTTAATTCCTCGAGATAAATTGGATACCAAGAATCAGCGTTGAGCGGATCGAAGCCTTTATCCTTCGCAAATGCATCAAAGAACTCCCTACAATGTTTAAGGTCCTTCCAGTATTCTCGTTGCTTCTTTGTCTCTATATATATATGGGTGTTTTTCAATTCCATGTTAATTCCAAGTACAAAAAAAATAGCAAAGTAGGTAGTCATCGTACGTTTTGGGAAATTGAATTCCAATTCTGGGAAGGTATCTTTAAGGGTAGCAGACAACGAGAGTCTATAATGCCGTATGGGGCCTGCTCCAATCTATAGATAGGGCCCAATGGTGTGAGACCTTAAATCTATTTTTTTTCGATTAACAAAAAAGAAAGGAAGGTAATACCTTGCTCTTCATTAAAGAAGACACTGAAACCGTATACCAATTCTCGGGCACCATAGGATCAAATCCTCTTTCTTTTGCTACTGCGAAAAAATAGCTGCGTCGATTTTCTCGTTTAGCCCAATGTCCTCTGGGCTTGTATATTGTTTGTTTTCTGATTGGGGCAGCTGAGAGAGGGAGGGGGTATATTTAATTTGGTTAAAAAAGGAAACTGCTACATACCTGCTACAGTCTTTTTGTTTTCCTTCCAGTTGCTAACTACATCGTCCCAGTTCAAATCGGTTCGTATGCGATACAAGGCAGGAAATTTGGGCTTCTTGCTGGCTACGAGGTACCCGTGGTGCTTGAAGCTCACAATATCTCCTTCTTTGGGGATGAACCGCTTAATAAATTCTGCTGTAGCTCCTGCGGCAGTGAACCGAGTGCCATTCGGTCTTTTTTAAAAACAAAAAGGGTTAGTATTTCGAAAAATTCTAAAAATTGCCTTACAATTCGCATTCCCATCGATTGAGTCCCACGGCCTGAACAATTTTGGCTTCGGCGTCACGATATTTCTAGAAATAAAAGGGGGAGCTTTAAATGGTTTTCCAAAGGAAATAATTTAAATACTTTGTGTTTCAGATAGCCCGGAGATCGGCCGGCCACTAAGGGACTGGAAGGATCTCGAAGGATGATGCCTTCTCCTCCGCCATCAAGAATGTCATGAAACATTTTCTCCATATGTGTCACACCTTCACACACCACCTTTTTTGCGATGTCGAGATATTTGAATGATTTGCCTTCCAGATGAGTCACTGCGAGAATAGCAGGGAGAGAGTGTGAGTGAGGCAGTTGTGGTTGGAATAGATATTCTTACCTAATTTATTGTATCGTTCGGCATAGGTGCCCTTATGATTCGGAATATCGAATACCATGAATTTGAATTTGTTCCAATCTATCTGCGATGAATCCAATAACTGAACCATTTGCTGCGCTTGCTGGAAATTATCGGGTCCAAACCTATCAATGGATCGAGAGAGAGAGAGAGAGAGAGAGAGAGAGAGAGAGAGAGAGAGAATAAGCGAGAGCTCCTGCATATAGTAATAAACAACTCACCAGAGTTCTCCATCCAAAAACATGTCGTCGGGCATATCGTCGATGACGTGTTGAGGGACGTTCAATTTGTTGCCTTTCCTCGAAAAGAATGTCTTCTTGCCCGGATTCCAGAATCCTCGCACCCCATCGAATTTCTCGAAGACCCACCAATTGGTTGGGTCGATGTTGGACAGCGTGAAGAAACACGCGGTGACTGGCTGTCCTATATCTGGCACTGTGCTGGAATGTTTCTCTGCAAATTGAGTCGGCATAGCCTCAGGTATAGGTTGCACTTCCACCTCTAAGGAAGGAAGTTCCACTGCTAGATCCGGTCTTGCCTTGAGAATCGTAGCCACCAAACTTTTCGAGGAATGAAAAAAAGGTAAGTTTGAAGCACAGAGAGAGAGAGAGAGAGAGAGAGAGAGAGAAAGAGAGAGAGAGAGAGAGAGAGAGAGAGAGAGAGAGAAAATGCATAATGTACCTATTCAGGTGACCATCCCACCAAGAAGGCACTACGATGAGGGTGACATTCTTTTCTGCTGCTAGTTCGCGTTTTATTTTATCTCTATCCATTATCTCCTGCAAAGGCTTCGAAATAAAGTCTTGGTCTATGTAATGATGTGCTTCCTACACAAAATATTGAGTCAAAATCGATAATAAAATGTAGCGAGAAAGAATACCTGAAACTCAAAAGCAAGTCGTAAGGAAGGGACATATACATCCAACTCCAAGTTGTACTCTGAAACGGGACTCACGATGTCAGACTCCTTTCGAGCATTGATTATAATCTCTCTTTTCTAAAATTTAGATTGAAAATCATCATCATCATTAGAATCAGATCGCTACAAAAAATGTAATCTACCTTGAATAGTTCGGTCACAGCCCTCTCTAATCGCCTCTGTTGGGAGTATTTGCCTTTGAATAGCGATGTAGTATCCCATTGTTGGTTGGGATATCGTTGGGTTAATACGTCCACTAGTGTCGTTCTGGGCAGCGATGAAGGAAGTCCCAATTCTCGCAAATCGGTTGCAGTTACAGAATACCAATCTTCAGGCTAATTTGAATCAAATTAAAGGTTAGATCAAGATCATTCAGAAGCTAGACTACCTTTGTGATTTCTAGTTTTTCTTCAGCCCGCGCAAGAGCATTCACCAGATTGGATTTGGCTTTCCAATGCCCTCGAGGGACTCGCGTTTTTGATTCGGCCACGAATCGCGCTTTATGCCAAGGGTATTCGGGATACACTGCCTTCAATGCTCCCTCCAAGGAACCGTATTGTCGGATGAGTGGCCAAGCGCCACGTTGAGTGACCTCTGCACGTGATACATTACACCATTCTGCCAACTTAGAGTCTCGTAAGTAAAATTATCAATCGAAATAGAGTCAGATATACCTCTTTCAGTCCAAGGTCTTGTGATATCCTGTCGAGCAGGGCTTTTTGGTTAACTGTATTCTCCCAAAATGTCTCACCATTTGCCTAATTGTGACACGATGAACATTACTACAAATGCATAACCTACTACCCACCTGATTAACGGCCTCCGCCGAAGCTGCGTTGGTTACGTATCTACAACGACTCCTCCCTCCCACAAACTGCCTGCACGGACTGTACACAGCACAAAAGGGGCTGCGCAGCTTCGTCCCCTTCATTACTCGCTTCTTTCTTGGAACTGAGAAGCTGATGAGGTGTTCCCGCAAGTGGTGGGCCTGCTGCTTTGCCGTTCGGGCTTCAGGAGGAACTCCTAGCTTGACACAAGGTAATGTCATACATGTCCTGTTTGTATCTTTGCTAAATTTACTGTATCAAAGCATATTCTCAGCGAGTGCCTCGAAATCATTGGCATCGAAAGGAAAATGTCCTACAAGCGCTTGAATCTGTGGAACTCAAGCTGGGAATCCAGAAGGTAGGACCCACAATCGGTACTGTAATAACTGTGGAACCTAGCCAGAGGATTGGTATTCTGTTACTCTCGCAGACCTGAAAGAGCTCGGATTTCCTTGGAAAATGGGCAAAATGAAGCTAGTGCAGCTGTTGGGTGAACGATATCCTGGATATAAATGGGAAACCTATCTGCTTCGAGGCAAATTCGCTCAGCAAAAGAGATTGGAGAGGGCAATTAGCTCCCTATTTAACGTGAGAATTGCCTAATTTTCAGCGGGAAGGTCTGACGATTTCTCACTAGGGACAAGAGATGCGCATTACGGCGCGAAAGGAAGCACAACTCCTCCCCCAAGAGGCTGGGGACTATTTAGAGCTTGACATTTATATTCCCACGCTTAATCTCGCTTTTGAGTATCAGGTACATAACGAATTTAGTTCATTCGGTCTTAATTCTTGTTAGGACATCCATCATTATGCAAGCTCAGACTATGCATATCAAACGCTTGAGGACTACCAAGCGAGAGACCGATTGAAACAACAATCTGCAGCCGCGAAGGGCATCACTTTGATCCAGATTCCTTGTTGGTGGGATGGCAAGCAAGAAAGGTATCCACTTAGTCACCCCATTAGTTTCTTTATATCCTAACACCTTGTAGTTTGGTTGCGACAATAAGACATACTCGGCCGGATCTCTTGCAGGACGCATCCGTTGAGAATGTCGCACCGATTCCAGAGACCATGCCCCACAACTTTCGTAGTGCCCTCCCAACGCAAGAAATCGCTGACATTGGTGAACCTATGCTTGCATGCTTCCTAACACAAAAGAGCGCAGACCCAACCAACTGGTATGTTGTTTGGGGTTGTTGGGGTTGGGGGGGGGTGTAAATGGAGCTACAAATGTAACGATGAATTGACAACGCCATGCATTTGATAGGTGGATGTTTGAGAAATATGATGGGGTGCGCGGGTTTTGGAATCCCTTGAAGAAGAAGTTCTATTCACGAAGAGGAAGGGAACTCGTTCTGCCTCAATATATAGTTGACACCATGCCATCCGATATGTTCTTGGATGGAGAGTTCTGGTATATCTATAATCATGTTAAGGTCTTTATAGTTATTCTCCTATCTAGGTTTGGCCACAACAATTTTCAAGAGGCTGCTAAACTGGCCAATAGAGCTGCTCCTGTAGATATCGATTGGGGCAAGTTTAAGTACATGGTATTCGATAAACCAAAACATAGTGGCAACTTCAGTCAACGCTACCAAGAATTAGGTAACTATATTTCCTAATTATTTAATGGAAAATAACACAACAAACAGTGACTCGATTTAGTGCACTGCATTCGCCTTATATTGAGGTGGCAGGAAAAGAAGTGTGCACTGACACACAACACTTTGAGCGATTCTTTCAAGATATCATTGATCGGGGAGGCGAAGGTGTCATCCTTAGAGATCCTGACGCGCCTTTTCGGCATGGTAGATCGCCAGGGTATCTCAAACACAAGGTGGACTCTCATACTCCCAAATTACAAAATTCATGGAACTGACTAACTCTGACTCTGACAGAAATATAGAGATTCTGAAGCTAGGGTGGTGCAGAGTTTTGGGCCTCATCAGTGGGAATGCGAATTGTACTGTGTTGTCCCTTAGAGAAGTTTTATCTTATGCTTGCTGTTTTAGGCCCAACGGGATTCTCTTTACGGCCGCTGCGGGTACCACCGAATTTGCGCGCCGATGGAGTCCGCAAAAAGGGGATATAGTGACCTTCAAGCATCACGGATTTTTGCAAGCCAGCAAGAGGCCTAAATTTCCTACCATATATCGGATCCGCAACGACTTGAGTTGGGAAGATGTCGTCAGCAACTGGAACGACCAATCACAATCGTCTGCCAACCTGCCCTCAAGTATTCGGCGCTCATCATCAGCATCTTCCAAATCGAAACACGAGAAAGGATTTTGGAACGAACCAGCCAATCATAAGCTCGCGTTCGATGCCCTGGCAACACAACTGGGGATAACAAAGGTGCCTCTGCCTCTTCATCTAGGATGGACTGCTAATCGAAATTTCTCAAATTCGTAGCCTTCTGATTGGTACAGTGTGTCTCGCAAGGACGTTGTTAGATTGGGAGGGGGTGGGCTACTAGCGCACTACGGTTCCTTGGGTCAAATCCTCAAGACCTTTCGGCCTGAATCCTCTTGGGAGCTATCCAAGTTCAAAGAAGCTGGAAGGCATCCGCACGGGTTTTGGAATAAACGGGATAATCTGCTCAAGGCGCTTTCGGCTGCTGAAAAGAAACTGGCTATAACAAAGGTAGGGCTAAAAAACATATAAGAAAATATTTTTTTTAAAGTTTCTCGGAAAAAAAGGCAGAGGATTGGTATACTGTAACTCTTGCAGACTTGACGGAGCTAGGGTTGCCTTCCTCCTTAAACAAACAGAAGCTGGTTTCTCTCTTGGAGGAGAAGTACCCCGATCACAAATGGGATAAGCTGTACTTCCTGAAAGGCAAATATGCACAACAAATGCGATTGGAGCGAACCGTCAACACTCTTTTTTCGGTAATTGCCCCCCCCCCCCCCCAACCAATTAAACACGAACCAGAGAGTAATTTTCTTGTCCTATAAAATAAGGGACTTGACATTTCGAGGAATGTGCGAAAGGATACAGCATTACTGAATCCTGCCACAGGCGAATACCTCGAACTGGATATATTTATTCCCTCATTACAACTAGCATTTGAATATCAGGTTTGAATATATAAATAATCATCAACTTCATTTTCTTACTCACTGCCTCTTTCACAGGAAAAACACCACTATACATCCTCGCCATCTGTCTTTCAACCCCTTCAAACTTACCAAACTCGCGACAGAATCAAGCGCGAGTTGGTGCGCGAAAAAGGAATAACTTTGATTACCGTACCTTTTTGGTGGGATGGCAGCCAGCAAAGGTAAAAATTTATTTGTTATGTATTTTAGTTTCAGAAATCTTACTGCCCCAAACCAAACTCAGCCTTGTTGCCTCCATCAAAAAGTTGCGCCCCGAGTTACTTCCTGCAATTGATGTCGACACCACCATGGCTATCCCAGAAGAAATGCCGCCACAGTCAGTAGATAAGCATGTACAGCACATTGAAGATATAGGGGAACCCATCACAGCCTGCTTCCTCACACAAATGAATACCGACCCCACCAACTGGTATGAAATGGAAAATGGAAAATAGATTGATTCACTTCTTCGACTTACTACCATTACTTATTTTAGGTGGCTATTTGAGAAATACGATGGCGTGCGCGCATTTTGGCATCCTGGCAAAAAGACGTTCTATTCTCGATACGGAAAGCCCTTTATGCTGCCGCAGAATATAATCGATGCGATGCCCTCTGACGTTTTTTTAGACGGAGAACTCTGGTACGTATAAGTTTCATTTTAAATAACGTCTAACTTGTTAATATTTTGTAAAAAGGTTTGGTAGGGATTCCTTTGAGGAAGCCATGAAGATAGCGAACCGAGTTGATTTCTCCCTCATTGATTGGAAGCACTTTCGTTACGTCGTATTCGACCTGCCAAAGCACCAAGGTGCCTATCAGGAACGATACAACGAATTAGGTAAGCATTAAAGTGCGGTAAACATGAAGCATTTATTAATCCTCATATGTAAAGTGAATAGATATGGAAGCGACATCGAAGGACCTATCATGGTAGCTGAGAAACAACTGTGCGAAGGGATTTCTCATATGGAAAGGAAGTTCCAAGAAATTATTGATGGCGGCGGAGAAGGTGTGATCCTTAGAGACCCTGCGTCGCCTATGCGGCCGGGTAGATCGGCAGGATTTTTGAAACACAAGGTAAGAAATAAGTATCTTTCCATAATTAGTACACTAACAAAACGTTATCTCCAAATATGTAACAGAAATACAGAGACTCAGAGGCCAAGATTGTAAATATTATTGGAGAGAATGTATATGAATGCGAATTGTAAGTATTTTAGTTATTGTTTTTTTTCCTAGTTAGTATCTTTGACAATAATTGTGAATTCAGACCCAATGGAATCCGGTTCACGGCAGGACCGGGGACTTTTGAATTTGCTACAAAATGGAGTCCGATGGTAGGGGATATCGTCACTTTCAAGCACAGAGGATTCCTTCACACCTCCAAGAAGCCCAAGCTTCCTGCATTGTATAGAGTCAGACGCGAGCTGACTTGGGAAGATGTAAAACAACAATTCGAGGAACCCAAGGCAGCTTTACAAGGTATGTTGCCTTTATCCTCTAACAATCTTCTGGATAACCTAATTACCCTTCTTCAAAGAATCGCCCTTCCAATACCCTCGCACCCAAAAAAAGCACAAAGGCTATTGGCGCGATGTAGAAAATCGAAAGAAATTCTTTATTGATCTCGCAACACAGCTGGGCTTCGATCCCTTCGAATGGGCGAATTGGCGCTCCATCACTCCAACACAAGCCAAATCAAAGGTATCACATTAATGCATAGATAATAATAGCTCACATGTACTCTCGCAGAAGGGAGGAGGTTCAGTGATCGCGCATTATAATGGCAATCTTGAACGAGCATTGAAGGACACTTTCCCGGAACTGCAGAACATGAAATTCGCAGGTTTGTAAATTCTTTAGTCCTCGCTTTTCGCCATCCATAATAATAATAAGGATACCCAACAGCATTACATAAGACCAAACATCATTGGAAGGATATCAATAACTGTCGCGCGTTTTTCGATGAGTTTGCGGCATTAAAGGGTTTCGATCCAGTTCATCTAGCTAATTGGGATACTGTGCCACTCTCTGAGATCACAGCGCAACCTGTGAGTAAAACTATCTTCTCATCCCTGTTGCTTACATCTTATCACTTCTGTTTCTCAGGATGGACGCTCCGTTGCTCGCTACAGAGGAGGAATTCGTGCTGCATTGCGAAACGCCTATCCAACACCAGGAACGATGAGTGCTGCTGCACAGTAACTAGGGAACCTTTTAACAAGAAGCAACAACAAATACATAAAAAAACATATATTTATGCGAGAAAAAGAACAATTTCGTTATTTACATCTTGAAGAGCCGAGGGACTGTAAGCAATCTTGCACCATTTGCGACGTCAACTGAGGCTCCTTCCAAAACTTGGCAAACTCAGTGTCCTCTTCGAGATAATATTCAATAGATCGCGCATGGTACATCAAAAGCCAAACAGCGACACCAAGATACTGGAAGGCAGGATACCTGCCCAGGCATAGGTAAAGCGTGCGATGGCGATCGGCCATAGTCTTTGAGAGCTGGACGTTCTCCTGCAACCAAGCTTCCCAGGCCTTACGCCCACGCCTGCACCGAATGAAGAGAGCTTGCAGTGCCTTGCCCCGCTCAAAAGCTGCACGAATGAGATTACGCTTAGCTGCCTTACTATACTGCCGATTGCGATTGATCATTTCTGTTATCTAAACGAACAGATTTAGAAATCAACTTTAAAAAAACGAATATAAGTTTAGTACAAAGAGTACCTCTTGATCTGTTGAATTGCTGAGAGGTTCTTCATCCTCCCAAGATATGATCTGAGGGAAGAGGCCCTCAGAGGTTAATGCCAGATGGTGTTTCACCCTTTGAATGAGCAAATTCCTCACGTCACTCGGCTCTCTGAGTGCTACGGTTGCTTGCTTCTTGGGTGGCGGTGCGCTTGATTGTGCTGGCTGCTCTTGGCATTTTCGTTTCATCGTGCTGTGTGTTGATGGTGCAGGCGGAGCTGTATGTGCTTGTGTTGCCGCTGGTTCGCACACAAATCATTGGCCTCATCCATTTCCTCATCACGAGCATCAGCAAGATTGGCCAATGATTGACCGTTTTCACTTTCAACCAAGTTTTCCTTCACAACAGCCGAGGATTAATGCTAACCGCCATATCAAGAATCATACCATTGTCTCCCTTGCTAAATCTGCAAGCTCAGAAAGCGTGCGATAATCGAGCGCTGTGCGGAGGCGGTTTTTCATTTCATCTTCATTGGGACAATAAAGCAGGCGAATAAATCGGACGACAACGTCTAAATGTGCGTCAAGTTCTACCTCCATAGAGCCGTGTCCTCTGTGCGTTGAGAGGATAAGATCCTAAGAACATCGTGTGAAGAAACTAAAGAGATCTTCCGCGCAGCAACGGTTCTGGAAATGGCGCAAATGGGTTATTTTGATAGCTCGTAGAACTTTTTATTTTTCGCGCCATTTTTGTTTTCTGACTTTCTTTTCAAGTCTGGAAAATTGATCGACAGGAGAACGGGAAATTAATGGCTGGACTGTGCTGTTGACCTCTTGTGGTTCGCGGAAGCAATCCTTGGCCTGGGTAGCTCAATTGGTAGAGCGCCGCATCTCAATTAGCGCGGAGGTTGGAGGTTCAACCCCTCTCCTGGCCTTTCTTTTTTCGTTCTCACACCGTATGTTATTTTTGTTACCTTTTATCTGAGGGTTATGCAACATACATTGTGCCTATTTCAGTTTTTGCCATTTGTGAAACACCACCTCGGGGTAAGCCTTTTGGATGGCTTTCTTTAACCCTCCGTTGGCCAGTTGTATCTTTGCTACTCCCTGTTACAATATGAAACTCAGTCAAGTGGGATAATTGGGGAAAGGGAGTGAGGAGGTTACCTTAATCACAAGCAATTGCTTGAGGTTGAAAGACCATCCTTCTTCTGTGCGCGGGTTAAATCCTTTCTGCTGAGCGATGTCATCAAAGAAGGCGCGAAGCTCTTTCGGGTCTGTCCACACGCTTTGCTCTCCTATTTTGATATTGGTGTGAACAAGAGAAAAGGAAAGGGGGCAAATGGTACTTACTTTCAGTCCACTTTGTAAATTGCACTTCTGGATATGCCGCAATCAGGGCCTTTTTGAAGCCCAAATAGGATCTCATTTGTATCTTCAACCCACTCTGTTATCAATTGTTACATAGAGGCTAGGATGATTGATAATACTATTGATACCTTCTTCACTAGGACTCTTCGCCAATCCATAGAATACCACTCAACAGGATTGAGTGGATCGAAATTTTGCTCCTTAGCCAATTCGTCGAAAAATGTTCTACAGGCTTCGGTGTTCTTCCAATACTTGTGCGTTTGTTTATATACAAATGATGACTTGAACTCCGGGAAGGTTGACAGCAGAATGTCCTTCACTGAGCCGTTGAAGTTCTTCAATAAACCCCTCCCCTAAATGACAAAAAAAGAAATTGAAAAAAAGACAACGGTGTTAAAAATAGCTATTCATGGTAGCATAGAAATTACCTTATTCTGAGCTATCTGTGATTGAGTTACGCGGGTCCAGGGTTCTGGCACTGAGGGATCGAAGCCGAGTTTGTTTGCCAGACCTACAAGATATTTCTTCCTGTTTTCGATATCCTGCCAATGTCCTCTTCTCACACTTTTTCTCTTTTTGATTTTAGGTAATCCTAAAGATTTCCATTTGTTAGTTAGCCTATATATGAAGAAGAAAATATAAACATAAATAGTTCATACCTCCTCGAGGAGAGACTTTGTTTTCCTTCCAATTATTCACAACATCTTCCCATGCCAAATCCTTTCGCATTCTATACAGTGTGGGCAGCTTCGGCTTCTTGCTTGAATAGAGAAAGCCATGATGTTTAAAGCTGACTACATCTCCAGGTTGCGGATCAAATCGCCTAGCGAATTCCATACTATTCGCCGAGGCCACAAATCGAATTCCGTTCGGCCTTTTAAAAAAGATGATTAGGTATGAATTCATATACATAAATTAGCTAACTACTTACAGCTCACATTCCCATCGCTGAAGTGCTACCTTGCTTATTATCTTCGCCTCTGCGTCTCGAAATTTCTTTTTAAAAAAGGTAAGTAGGTATGGGATGTTTTTTTAATGGAATATCTTACCTTGTGTTTAAGATATCCAGCCGAGCGGCCAGGCTGAAGAGGTGCTGAGGGGTCGCGGAGGATAATGCCTTCCCCTCCTTTATCGATCACGTCTTGAAAGAACTTTTCCATGTGCTCAACACCGGTACAAGGCTCCTTCGGTGCAAGGCTCAGATATTTATATTTCTCGCCATCACAGATACCAACTGATATATTAAAGTATGCGTTATTTAAAAATCAATCACTCACTACTTTGGGTATTTGCTTACCTAGTCTTTGGTATCGCTCCTCATATGAGCCCTCCTGATTTGGAGCATCAAATACCATGTACTTGAATTTCGACCAATCGAGACCCGAAAGTTCCATCTTGGTGGCCATCTTGCCAGCTTCTTGAAAGTTATCCCTCCCGAACCTGTTATAGCAGTTTAAGTGTTAACTTTGCTCATATGTTTTAATCTAAAAAGGGATAGGACAAATACCATAGTTCTCCGTCAAGAAAAGTGTCAGAAGGCATTGCATCAATCACATCTTGCGGCATACGAAGCTTCAAGCCTCGTCTTGTGTACATGGTCTTCTTCAAAGGATTCCAGAATCCTCTAACTCCATCATATTTTTCGAACATCCACCTGCAAATCATATGATTAGGGAACTGCCAATCGAAAGGAGGTTTTGGGAGGGGGGAGGGGGAAGGAAGGAAGTCATCGCGTACCAACTCGTGGGATCTATAGAGCTGAGAGTGAAAAATGATGCCAACATGGGATGCCCAATATCGGGCACATTATCGGTTTGCTTTGATAGAAACTCGGGAGGCATTTCTTCAGGTATGACATCCTCTGGCAAAGCCAACTCTTTTGGTAACAAATCTGGTCTATGCTTTTTAATCGTGGCTATCAAACTAAAATAAAAATGTTTAGTACAATTGATGACAACAAGACACAATAATGTAAAAAGCTAACCTGTTAAGCCTTCCATCCCACCAAAAGGGAATTGTGATGAGGGTGAGATCTTTCTCAGCAGCTAATTCGCGTTTCATTTGATCTCTCTGCTGATAGACCGGCAAGGTTTCAAAGGCATAGTTAGAGGGCGCGAAGTGATGAATTTCCTTGAAGAGAAAGACACTTAATTTTTTGCATTTAAGATGAAACTAAGTTGATACCTGGAACTCAAAGGCGAGTTTCAATGAGGGCAAATAAATATCCAATTCTAATGAGTGTTTGGTTTCGGGATTCAATAGTTTGCCTGACTTCCTCTCATTCACAGTTATTTCGGTATTCTATTAGGAAAGCGTGAGTTACCAAAAACGGCTTGAGGATTTGGGAGAGGGGGGGAATGTGAAGGAAAGCGTACTGGGAAAAGGGAAGCCACGGCTCTGGCAAGCCTGCTTTGTTGATTATATTTGCCTCTCTGTAGAAGCGTGTCGTCAAACTGGTATGTAGGGTACAGCTCTCGCAGTATCTCCACGAGTTGTGGCTTTGTGACATTTCTAGGAAAACCTACTTCTTGCAAGTCGGCCAAAGTGATAGAGTACCAATCCTCAGGCTACAATACGTTTAAAACTGTGATGAGGGATTTCTACTAGGAAAAAATATTTTACCGATTTAATGCCAAGTTGGTTCTGTGCTCGTTCCAATGCATTGCGGACGTTATCCCTATCCTTCCAATACCCGGGAGGGACACCTCCTTCCTCTTTGAAGCGGTTTGAGTCCCAAGGGTAGTCAGGATAGATGGCTCGCAGTGCAACCTCCCAAGAAAGGTGCTGCTTAAATATTCCCCATCCCCCTCGAGTTGAGATTTCTTTCCTTGTGACTGAATACCAATCTGATAGCTTTAAACAAAAAGGTTTAGGCTATTTAAGTGCCATTGAGGACAGCGACCCACCTGTTTGATGTTCATTTCTGCCCCAATATGCTCTAAAAAGAGCTTCTGGTTGTTGACATCCCGCCAAAAGCCTTTAGGGGCTTTACCGTTCCTAAGAAATCCCAGTATATCCCAAGGATGATCTGGGTACAGTGTGCGCAGCACTTTCTCGAGAGAGCCATGCTTTTGCAATAAGGGTCTGCCTCCTCTTTTGATAAATTCAGAGTGCGATACAGCATACCAATCGGAGGGCTAATTAAGATTGTGAGTTCTACTGATTGTGGGTTTGCAGGTAGATCATACCTGTTGGATCCCGAGCTCGAGACTTATCTTTTCAACGAATTCTTTCTGGTGTTCTGGGTCATCCCAAAAGCTTGGAGGAATAACTCCAAAAGATGTCTTTTGCCAATTGTATTCTGGATATACTGTCCGCAGTACTCCCTCCAGATTTGTGTATCTCTTCAACAACCACCATCCTCCCAGTGCCTGTACTTGCTTTCTGTGGATAGGATACCAGTCCGCAAACTAGAAATGGCCGAATGAGGACTACCAAGAAAATGATGTGATAGTAGGTACCTCTTTGACACCGAGCGCGGCACCAATCTCATCCATCAAGGCCCGTTGCGCTGCGGGACGAATATCCCTTCTCCTTTTGTTTCGCTCATCAGGAGTAACAGGCTCAATTTGAACGAAACGACGAAGGATCAGTGGCCCTCGCTCTCCAAAGCTGTTCGAGCAAGCATTAAATGTCAACGGGGACACCTTGCCACAAGTGGAAAACGGCAGGCCTAGCGCAAAGACCTGCCGCGTCTTGCCCTTCATCTGTGTGCCTCTGGTTTCTTGGAATCTCGTTTGGCTCGCAGGATGAAGCCAAGAGGCTGGGCTGCACCACCTCTCGCTAGAGTTCTTGGGAATTGTCGAGGAACTTTGGCGTCCTATCGAGGCTATACCAGACAGTTGACTGTCTTACAAGATCGAGAAACATTTGAGCGAATTGCCGAGGAGCTTGGTATCAAAGAGGTACAAACGGAATTGTCGTTCGCATTACTCACCGAATTCGAAAGATCTCTGATTGGTACAAGATACCAAGAGGACAAGTAGCACGGCGAGAAGGAGGGATCCGTCTCTTGAAGCGACACTCAAATTTAGAGGGTTTACTGCGTGCCATGTATCCAGATTTCGATTGGCAAAGTGCGCTGTTTGAAGGGAGAGCCCCACCTCATTTCTGGAAGAGCAAGAAGAACCAAATAGAATTAATCCAAAGAATAGGTACTAAGCTGGGGGTAACAGAGGTAATGACAACTGAGGATTAAGATAATTTTTGTTAATTAAGCGCTTAATAGTTGTCGGACTGGTACTCGATTTCCAGAAAACAGGTTATGGACCAAGGCGGCGCTGAATTGGTAAAACGCTATTCAACACTGGAAGGAATCCTCAAGGCATTGTATCCATCATTTCCTTGGGATTCGTCTGTCTTCTTTGAAAGCGCCAAAGCAAAGCCACATGGCTACTGGGCAGAACTCAACAATCAACGAGAGGTGTTAAACGGCATCGGCCTTCAGCTAGGTGTCACCAAGGTAATACTTCTTTAGTCCTCTAAAAGCCTCTCATCATGTTACTATCCTGAAGGCGTCAGATTGGCACAAGTTTACTCGCAAACAAGTTACCGACCTAGGAGGGGGTCCCATCTTTGCCTATTACAGCTCCCTCGATGAAACGTTGAACGCAGTGTATCCCGAGTATGTACCTAAAGTCGAGAAGAATACCAGAGAAGGAATTACAAGAAAAGGACGTGTCCCTATGAAATACTGGAAGGATATCGAGAATCAAAGACAATTCATGAATAGCGTTGGGCGCGAGATAGGCGTGAAAGATGTATGGCCCTGCTCAACCCCCTATTCTTTTTGACATGATATCATGTTAATCACTTCGTATGATTCTATAGCTATCGGATTGGTATTCAGTTCCAAGAATGCAAGTTATGTTGCGAGGAGGGAAAAGCTTATTCAAACGGTATTCCTCTCTGGGGGAGGCACTCCAGGCAGTATATCCTCATTTCCCTTGGGACCCTTCGAGGTTTCTTGAAGGCAAGAAACCACCTGGTCATTGGACCAACAAAGCGAATTTATTCGCTGCCCTTGATCGAATAGAGCAGACTATGGGCATCAAGGAGGTACTATACCTTCTCTCCCTATTCTTTGTTCTTAGAATTTTTTTTTTATTCAGCCAAACGATTGGAATTATGTGTCACTTGTAGACATGAAAGAAATGGGATTCCCATATCGAATGAGTCGATTGCAACTGGCCGACTTACTCGAAGAAAGATATCCCGACCACAAATGGGACCGAATATTTCTGCTAAAAGGCAAATATTCGCAACAGAAGCGTTTGGAGGCTGCAGTCACCAGTCTCTTTCCGGTTAGTGTTGTGACCTTTCACCTCATTATTCTTCTAAACCATGAAAATCGTAACAGGGGCAAACAATCAAAACGAACGCAAGAAAGGAAGCGGACTTAGTCAATCCCGAAACAGGGGAATACCTCGAATTGGATTTGTACATCCCTTCGTTGCGGCTCGCTTTTGAGTATCAGGTACGGATATGAGATAAGAATCTTATCTTTATTTCCACTAAATAATATAAATTATTATTAGGAACGGCATCATTATTTGCATTCAGATATGTTTGGCGGGAGTGTGGAGGCCGTACAACGGAGAGACGCACTCAAGGAAGAACTAGCGCGCAGCAAAGACTTGACTCTTATTGTAGTACCTTGCTGGTGGGATGGCACCACAGGCAGGTGTGTTTACATCCCCTTTAGTTTCTTGGAATTCATTCGCATGTAGTTTGGTTGCCACAATCAAACAAAGGAGACCTGACCTCCTCCTGGGGACGGATTTACAAGGAGAATCTATTCCGAAGGATCCTCCTGCTAAATTCTTTGAAAAAGAGATACCAATGGTCGAAGATATAGGCCAACCTACAACCGCAACTTTCTTCACGCGATCTCATGCTAACCCTTCAAATTGGTAACTAAATTCATTCTCTTGCCTAGAAATCTTTATTTACATTACCTTCCTTTTTTAGGTGGATGTTAGAAAAATATGATGGAGTGAGAGCCTTTTGGAATCCTCTTAAGAAGTGCTTCTTTTCAAGGCTAGGGAATCGCTTCACCTTCCCTCAACATATTCTCGACTCCATGCCAAAGGATCTCTTTCTGGATGGGGAACTCTGGTAATACGCTCATCTTCTCCTCCACTCTCCTTGACCCTCACCTTCACATATAGGTTCGGCAGAGAAAATTTTATAGAAACAACCAAAATTTCGAACCGAGTGGATCTTAATTTGATCGATTGGGCCAAATTCAAATATATGGTATTCGATGCTCCGAAACACAGTGGGAACTATCAGGAGCGATACGATCACCTTGGTAACTTAATCATGCTTAGTTTTTCCTTGACTTGGGAATTCTAATTATTTTCTCTCTCAATAGTAAAATATTTCCAGACAACGCCTACACCAAATCGCTATGTTGAGGTAGCTGGCAAAGAGGTTTGTAAAGACTCTGCACATCTCGAGCAGTTTCTTCAGGATGTGTTGGACAAGGGAGGAGAAGGAGTGATATTGAGAGACCCTACGGTGCCACTGCAGCCTGGAAGATCAGCTGGTTATCTCAAACACAAGGTAATATAGATAAAGACTTACTTGTTGGAACTGAAAACATGAAATATTTCTTCCTAGAAATTCCGTGACGCAGAAGCTAAGATTGTAAGCAAGATAGGATCTTATCAATGGGAATGCGAACTGTAAGTATTTATAATGAAAAAAAGTGAATTTGTCGACTGATCATGTTTTTTAAATGATGTAAAAACAGACCGAATGGGATACGGTTTAAGGCATCCGCTGGAACCACAGAATTCAGTAGGCGGTGGAATCCACAACCTGATGATATAGTCAGCTTCAAGCATCATGGATTTTTGCCCGAATCCAAGAAACCCAAGATGCCTACCTTGTTCAGATTGCGGGCCGATCTCAATTGGGATGACGTTGTACATAATTGGAAGGAACAAAAATTCATGCCAAAGAAAGGAGGTTAGCATTTTACTATATTTGGTCTTAAACCAGCTCTCACTAATCTTATTCAATTATGCAGATGAGTTTTCACTTTCAAAGAAGAAAAGGAAAAAAGTACCAAAAGGTTATTGGAAGGATCCCAAAAACAGACGGAAATTCTTCCTTGATTTTGCTGTCAAGTCCGAGTTCGATCCGACGATAACCGAGTATTGGAATGACGTCACGGTGGCTGAGATTGTCGACGTTCAAGTAACCCTCCCTTCCTCTCCTCCTTTCTCAAAGTAAGAAGTCCTCCTCACCACCTTTGCTATGTTATAGGGTAAAGGTCCTCTGCATAAATATAATTACTCGCTGCGTCTCGCACTTGAAGACGCTTTTCCTGGTTTGAACTTTGAATGTGAGAGGGATTTAGAGGGTGTTAGATTGCTTACTAGATAACTTAAGGTGTGGAACATCGAAGCAAGTGGCGTGACATCAACAACTGCCGACAATTCTTTGAGGAATATGCTAAAGAACAGGGCTTCGATCCCACAGAGAGAAGTAACTGGGACGCTGTAGATTTGAATCAGCTCCTTCAACGAAAGGTAACCATTGAATACATATGCCATATAACTCTCTAGACACTCAAAAACACAATATAAAGGGCGCAAATGCAATCCGCCTCTGTCACGGCGATTTGAAGAACGCATTGTCGTTGTCTTTCCCAAAATAGAGACCCTCTCTTCACAAAAACTTTGATTTTGACTTTGTTGTGCACAAAGATTGGGCAAGGGGGGGGTGCGTCAAAACAGCTGTCGTCTTCTCGCGGCACAGAGCAACAAGAAGTGCAGTTCCGCGAAGGAGAAAAATACATTTGTTTTGTTTTTTTTTTTTTTTTTGGAAGGAACCCAAAGAGAGAAGACCACTTTTTCACGCAAGTTCAAAGTCTGCCGTCATGATCTCTTTTGCTCCAAAACCCTTGCTGCAGATCTGCATAGCGCAAGGGCGTTTCTACCACAAAGGAATCGTCCTCTTTCTGCGGCCGCTCGAATAGGGTTTCTAGCCACACGTAGTCGGGGATGCACCACTTCACGTCGAGAACGATGCAATTAATAATATCAACGTAGGTGTCGTCCTCGGGCCTGTCCTTCCAAAGGAAGCCGCAGTACCACGTGTCCAACCACTAAAGCAGAATTTTGAAAGAATGACATAAAAAATTAATCAAGAAGGCAACTATGGCTATCTATAAAAAGGTACCTGCGAGTGCGCCGTGGGAGGGAAAAAAGAGCTTCTGTTAATCTTTTTCATGACCTTGGAAGCCTTTTTCTCCATCCCAAGCCGCCAATAATAGTCCATCCGGCATCCCAATATGCATGTATGAGTGAATTCATCGTCATTTACATCGCGTAGAACCTTTTTGAGGATGTCCTCTCCCTCGGCAACGTTCCCCAGCGCGGCCTCGATAGAAGCCAACAAGGTTTTTGGAACTACAGGATTCGCACAATTGGCGATGATCTGCTCAACCAATGCACGTGCGAGGTCATATTTCCCTGACAGAGTCGTCCCAGTCATAACTCGCACAGCTTGGGCCGAAATGTACCTTGCTCCTTCAAGATTTTGGCTATGAATATCTCGCTCGATGTAGTTGCGTTCTGCTGAGTGGGCGACTGTTGTGCTAGCTCAATGGCGTGGCGCGCGCACTCAATCGCTTTTTCTGGCTGTCTCCTCAGATGCTCCGCAATCTTCATGTCGCCGTAGCTCTCTTCCACGCGCGTTCCGCTGTGGATGAGTCTGTTGCATTATGAGCAATTCATAGCATTGAGCAAGGCGCTAGAGCGTACTTGTCAAAACACTCCGATGCTAAATCGTAGTCGTGGTATACAAAGACGTTTAACACGCGAATTGCTAGTGAATCTGTTTTCCTCTGTTCATACAACTTTCTTAATCTAGAAATTTGGCCTCAGTTATCAATTTTTCTTTATACTGTGTACTTACTTATTCGCGTGTTTATGTGCTACGTGATATTCGAAGCAATGAGTGCTGGCGATGTAAATATAGTGGTAAGCAACACCCATTCGTTCCAATCTTTTGTCGTCCACAATTTGCTTCTACGTTCTTGAATCGCAGGCGCTACACAACATGCCTGGATAGTCTCTGCTGTCCATACAAGCTGTCACCTCGTCTAACAATTGGAGAATTTGTGTTTAGCTGCTGCTTTTTTGTTTTATGCTTAATTCTAACCAAGTTTGGCAACAAGCGATGTGTGCACCAAAGTTGTTTTTATCTTTCGCCACAGAAATACCCCAATTCCCACCACTACAATGCTTCCCCCTACAAGCGCAACCGACCGCCAATGCCGCACCACGGTTCTTCAACATCCATTCTGTGCCTTTGTGATTGTCATACACTGTAGTGTATAGATTTTTCAATTGAAAACGTTTACGCGCACCGTGAGTGGCTTGTTTGCTTGTTCTTGCTTGTCTTGTACTTCGATTGCGTTGCAAAATTCCAGGAACGAGGAAGGGAGAAAGCGAGGGAACAAAGCAATGTGGCGGGAGGTAAGTGCTAGACCTTCTTTTCACGCATGTGGTTAACAACTGCTCTTTTCTTACAGGTTCCTCTTCATGCTCTCGATCAAGTGGAGCGATGGCGAGAATTTAGCCTCTCCTCACAAGGCCTGCTCCGCGAGGTGTCGGGAAAGGCAGAGTCCTTTGGGTCCGGCTTTTCCTTCACACCTCGTGATGCTGTGACCCAAAATCGGTTTATTCTATGGTCAGTGAACTTAATCCTCAACGATTGAACCAAATATTTTTACGTATTTAAACTTATTTTTGCATATTTTCTTCCTATTTAAAGGAGAGTAAGCGGCGAGGTTTTGGAGTTGTTGGAACTCTCACTGAACTACGATTTGACAGATAACGCGGTTCGCATTCATCTGCCGCGCTCGATTAAACCAAGCCTGGTATTCACAGAACAACAAGCTCCTTTGTCTCTAGCCGTTGTTGTTGCTACATCAGAGACGATTCATCGCTTCATTTTCGAACATCCATCTTCATTACCTGTAAATATATTTTTAATTCTTGTCTATCTACTGACACTGCGCTTAATTTTCACCCACAAAGAAAAAGGCTGAGGGGCAGAAAGGACATCCTTCCATTTTCACCTTCGTCACACTCGAACAATTGCAAGCAGGAAGCAGGAATCTTGTATGTTCATTTCAATTTTCTGTTCTTACAAAATTAATTGTTACATTTTTTGCAGGATACTTTGATTCGAATGGTTTCTCATCCTAATGTGCTCACTGCTGTTAATGACACAACTGTTGCCTTGGGATGTCGAAATGGAAGTATCGTTGTCATTTCTTATGAGGAAGATTGGGAGGACAGAGAAAAAACCATTAGCGCGGGGTTATTGATCACAGCATACGAGTTGAAAGAGGAATCTCTTGTTAAGCGGTTCTGGACGGGCTTCTTGAATCCGCTTCAATCTGCAAGGTGAGACTTTCAATTATCTTCCCTCCAAAACATTTTAGTGGTAACCATTGAGACCTCAAAGGGATACTGCGGCGCCCAATGAGGTGGTCAGTCTGGTTGCGCACACTGTGGTAGCCGACACCACGTTTCGGAGAGAACGTGCGTGTTATCTGTTTGCATTGTGTCGCGATGCGAAATTGCGAGGTATAATGATCTCCTGTAGTTTTGATGTGCACTAATATTTTCATTGTAGTATGGTCTGTGAAGGATAGGAATTGTGTCGTCATAAAACCTATCGTAGCCGATTGCTCACATAATACAGGGGAAGTAGTGGGTACGTAGAGCGCAAAAAAGCGAAGCTTGATCTAATATATTTTGTCTTTAGTGGTGCAACAACAAATACGCATATTTCCCGACCCTGAATTCCCAAACGAATTCAAGATTATCTTATTTATTGCATTGGAGGGTGAAACTCAGGTACTTCTCTTATTGTTGTTTCTTCACCCTCAAGACTAAACTTCTTTTTTATTTCTTCAGTTTCAAACGCATGCTGGATCGTTTTCTTCAGCCACCAAGGACTACTACCTGGATTTCGAAGCGGTGTTCTATTGTAAGGAGGAAAAGCTGGTCGATTTCGAGGTATCCGAAGGGCTTCTTTGGACGCTCTGGTATGAGAAAGATCGGCCGCTGTTGAAATATTGCCCTTTCAATATGTTAGTTATCCTCCATCCTCTATTTTTTTTACCAAACTCTATTTAACTCTATTTTGCGTTTTTACAATTTCAGTGGCCAGGAATTTGGTGTACATGAAGTGGCAATGGAAAGCAATTTGTGGCGCGAAGCATATATAGAAGACCCAGCGGATACCATCAAGTCAATTGCACCCAATTCGCCAGATATGCAGGTTCTCTCTCTCTCTCTCTCTCTCTCTCTCTCTCTCTCTCTCTCTCTCTCTCTCTCTCTCTCTATTATTTACAAATTTGAGCAGGAAGCCTTCTTGTCAAAAATATTCTATCCGAGTCGATTTTCTTTGCTTTCGATACTCAAGGGAGTGCAGCTGTTTATTGGGTCGGGACAATCCCATGCATCGCTCTCCTCTCTGTCTCCTCATCAACTGAGAGAAGAGGTTGCCCTCGTATTACAAAATGAGGTGAGATTTCGTCTTTTAATTAGGATTACATTTCTGAGAGTGTTTTTATTCAAAGATACATAATGCCGTAGAACGGTATGGAAGGGAGGAAGGATTTGAGGGTGAGGTTGATGTGGACTCTATTGCTTTCCTCTTTTGGTCAAGATTTTTGACTTGTTGCGTGAAATGGTACAGCAGTACTCATATTTATTTCTTTATTTGCTAATAATAATATTATCACAGCGCCAAGGAGGAAATTTTACCATTGGGCTTCCATATCGATCCTTATTCTCAATTGCTTTGCATCGTAAAGAGAGTAAGATAGTTGCCCTCTTGTCATGTCCTTTTTATTTATAGTAATTTTTCCTTTTTATCAAGGGTGGTATATCCTTTTTGAGGAGCTGTGAGGAAGTCGAAGCTCAATTGTGCCAAGCCCAGCTGGGAGGCCTCCATTTGTCTCTCCCTGCCAGTTCCCATGTTCAGTATTTACAGCCACTTCTCGCAACTACTTCATTGGTGTCTGAAAGCGTACGTCATTAAATTTCTAAAACAAAACAAAAATGCCCTAATCTTATAAATACACAGTTGGGTCCCAAAGCTTTGGCATTATTCGAGGATGACCTACTGTTTCAAGTCGATCCTGCCGAGGCTGCAATCCCTCATGTGGCATATTTGTTGGGTACCGCAAGGTAAAGAATTTTGTTGTTGTTGCTGTTTGTACTAAATCTGCTTGTAGGGATGATGATGGAGAGGTAGAGACTCGATCAAGCAGCGGATTCTTGCAGACTCTTCTTAGGAAGTTCCATGATATCCGCCAACCATTCAAGGTGATTGAATTCTTGATAGAATACATTCAACGCAAACGAGCAGGTAAACTGTGTTGTTTTTTTCTAAATAAAAACCTACCCTATTTTCAATTCTTAGAACCTGACGCACCGATAACCGAGCCATGGGGAGCCAATTACTTTGACAGCGCTATATCAGAGGGCATAGTCTGTGGCGGGTTCTTGCAGATTGCCTATTCCCACTTTGCTGTGTTGCGAGATACCTTCTTGCTGCTCTCCGTCTTGTCTGCACTTCATCATGTGGTATGTCTCCCCTTTCTTTTCGTTTCCTTTTTTTTGTCGACATCCTGACCTATCGCAAGACCGATGATTGGACATCAACTGTGTCCTACATCAATCGTAGCTTGATGCCAGTTTTGACATCGATGGTGAAGAGGTACTTTCTGATTGTGTGGACCTCCAGAACCTATGTCTCCCGATCCACCACGTATGCATTCTTCCCCCCCC
>Ga0209935_1001492_pt1 | contig 36317 bp, 65 predicted proteins | sample ThiBio_1000_plan_2_FD_183958 | JGI IMG/M metagenome (GOLD analysis project Ga0209935, IMG submission 183958) | Wastewater bioreactor microbial communities from Cape Town, South Africa - Thiocy_cont_1000_plan (SPAdes) | ecosystem: Engineered > Bioreactor > Thiocyanate-remediating >...
TGTGTGTGTGTGTGTGTGTGGGTATGTGTGTGTGTGTGTGTGTGTGTGTGTGTGTGTGTGTGTGTGTGTGTGTGTGTGTGTGTGTGTGTGTGTGTGTGTGTGTGTGTGTGTGTGTGTGTGGCAAACAACAAAGATGAATGGCGTACTTGGCTTGGCGTAAAGGAATTCGCTCTGTGCGATCCAAGTAGTGCCATCGGCAGCCATCAAGACAAGAGAGTACCTGCCAGGATTCAAGGTCGAAGGCGCTGAACACTACTCGATGTCGATGATGGGAAAGAATCCGTGAGGTTAGCACATCTTGGGTGGCAGTATATTCCAAAGTGCACACGCACTCGCGCGCAGAGAGAGAGAGAGAGAGAGAGAGAGTGCTCGAGATTGGATTCAGGTTTGCCGGCTGCACGTACCGTGACGAGGCCCGAGGTGGCGTACCAGTTGGTGACCGAGGTTCGAGAGAAGCCGAGCTCCTGATAGAGGTACAAGTAATTGCTGAGCGCGCCTTCGCGTACGCGGTACTTCTCTGGGCGCGACAGCGACGAGAGAGCCTCGGTGTTGATCGAGACCACGAACTGCGCATTGGGCTTGAGGAGCTGCAGTGAAGGTCGCAGGATGGGTTCGCCCTCATAATAGTGCCACATCTCTCGCAGTTGCGCGGGAGTGAGCTCGGCACCGACCGTCGTGGTGGCGGCGGCGGTGCTCGTGGTGGCGGTGGAGGCCGTGGCGGTGAAGGCAGGCGGTGGCGGCGGGTTGTGTAGAATGACGACGCGCACGCGGTCGCCGTCAGCCAACACGTTGCAGATACGATCCGATGGCACGAGGCGGTCTTCCTCTTCGCCTCGCACTCGCGTCAACGACACGCGGCCCAGCTGGCTGCGTGAATCCAGCACCTCGCCCGCTTGGCGGATGAGCTGTGCGCCACCAACAACGCGGGTCAGTGAATGCTCTCGAGCTCTCGCTCGCCCCCTCGGTATGGCAGCTCTTGTTCCTCGCTCGTTGGCCTCGATAGGAGCATCACGTACGATCTTGAGATCATGGATGTTGCCGTGCTCCATCGTGGCCGCCGGAACCTTCAAGGGTACCGGTTCATAGTTGGGCTCGAACACCCACAGCGTTGCGCCGCCATCGCTCGCCATGTTGGATGCCCCCGGAGATCGTTCTTGCCACTGCCTCACGAGAGAGCGCGCACGCCTGCGTGCTTGTGCCTGCCTGTCTGTCTAGCGAGAGAGATGCGGGATCGAACACAGCGCCACCAAGCAGCGAACCCTCGAAGAGCAGCGAGGAGAGGAGGCGAGGAAGGAGTGGGCAAGAGAGCGAGACAGCAGACAGCAGAACGTACGACGCAGAAATTGTAGCGTAACGCCATCGAGCTTACTGGCGCGCCTTAACCGCTCCTCCTGCTTAACGTGCCGCCAGGAGCTCGAAGATGCTCGACTGAGGCTTTTTCTCCTCTCCTCGCGCGCCTCGGTGCTTTCTCTTTTCTCGCTCGTCGCCAGCCATCACGATGGTATGTCGGTGTGGCCATGATGATGTATCGCGTATCGTCGGTGTTTGGTGGTCATCGTCGGCTCTCTGCTCGTCGGCGAGTCGCTTGGTGTTGGTAGTCGGTGTTGGTGAGGCGGCTGGGGCTAGTTTCACGCGGGCATAGAGTATCTGGTGATGCCTGCTGAGCGATGGTGGTGTTGGTGATGGTGTACCATACCGCGGCGTATTGGAGCTGGAGCGAGAGGAGCACCTCGTCCCGCATCTCTCTCTCGCGCGGAGCAGTGCACCTGAATCCACACCACTACACCGCCTCGCATACCGCACGCACCAAGTCGTTGTGGAGGCGCATGGATCGAGATAGATCGCTTGTTGTATCGTGTCGTGCTTCGTGTCGAGTATGCGCCTCTATGATGCCGAGCTAACCTACTCTGTCGTTGCTGCTTGGTTGCTGCCTTCTCCCTCCCTCGTTGTAGCCTTCGCACAAGTCGTTCCGCATCAAGCAAAAGCTTGCGAAGAAGGCTAACCAGAACCGCCCGATCCCTCAGTGGATTCGCCTGCGCACTGACAACACCATCAGGTACCGTACCGTACTCGTGCTCGGCTCTCGCTCTCGAGCAGCGCAGCCCTCCTCCTCCTCCTTCTCCTTCACCATCGCTTTTGTCGCTATATCCTCTCTCTCTCTCTCTGTCTCTCGCGAGTTAGTTGCATAAGCACTATGCTCGGATCTCTGCATATACCACCAAGTGCGATTGCTGATCGGTTACGTTGCTCTGACTTACCATAGGTACAACGCCAAGCGACGACACTGGCGAAGGACCAAGCTCGGCCTGTAAGCTTACGGATGGCGTATTAATACGAGAACATGCACGATCATGTGCGTGAGGCCCCCGCAATAAACCAGTACCAACTCTATCCTCCTCCTCCGCTTGTGAGTGTTCCTCCATCACCCGCTTCACGGCCACGACGACGGGATACACCTACCTACCTCCCTCCCTTTCCTTTCCCGATCTCTATTTGCAATGATCTTGCTCCACGCGTCATCATGCGATGGGTGCGTATGAGTACACAGCGCGCGCAGGGTGGTTGTGTTTTGGCGCGCTTTTATTCCTTCTACAGACATTCAACCACTCGCCTATGCGCCACGCTAAAACTGTCGAATGATGGCGCCCTTGGACGGATCCAATCGAAAGTGATTCGCGGTGAACAAGTCGCTCGCGTAGAAGGCCTCCAGATCCGAGATGTCCATCTCGCGCGCCTGTGTTGGTGGCGGAGGCATGGGTATGCGGAGTTTAGTTAGGCACAGGCTCGGGCCGGTCTTGAGTGGTCTTCACGTACCCTCGTCTCAAAGTCCTCGATCATCACCTCGACTTGCTTCGGCTCCACGATGCCATGGCGAATCTTGAGATAGTGTGCAGCCTCGCGCACCAGATTTTGCAACTGATACAAGAGCAGGTCGTTGTGGTCCGTATCATACGTGATATACGATTTGAGCATCTGCACCGTCGTCCGTCGTCCGTCGTCGATTACGTTAGCAACCCAAGGAGAAGGAGATACACGAGAATAACGAACGAGCTACGACGCTGGGTGCGTACCTTCTTGAACTGCTTGGCCACAGAGACCTTTTGTGCGTTGACGAAGCTGTTGATCAGCACCTTCATCGCCATGTTGACGTCGTCCTCGCGAACGTGCGAGCGTAGGTGCATACGCGCGTTGGCCTCCGCGATGCGCAGCACCGACTCGAGGTGGCGCACGGTCATCGGCATGCCTCCGCCATTTTGCGACACGCTGCGCAACGTGCTGTAGGCGTTCTCGATTTTCGCCTTGTCGATGTGGATCAGACTCGGGTTGCAATGCGTCCTTGCGTACAAGATATACTTGCGCAATAGCGCTTGATCGATCGTCTGATCTCGATTTTGGTTTGGTTTGGTTTGGTTTGGTTTGAAGCCCAACACGATCATACAATCCACCAACCGTGAGCATTAGAAATTCCAGGCACATTCAACCCAACCGCACAACAAGCGACGAGCTGCAGAGCCACAACACGATACCGGTTCTTCTCGGCCTGCAAAGCTGGTCGTGTTGTCGCACTCTGCGAGGTCCTCCAGAGTACCCTCAGCATCGGGGTGACTCTTTCGATGGCTCTCGACGACGAACGTCGCCAAGTGCTCGTCGATCGCAAAGTTCACCGTGTCACGCACAACACACATGATATCTACATGACATCGACATCATATCGACCAGTTAGCCGCGAGTCAGCAATCTTGGCTCATTCGCCGGACTCTCTCTCTCTCCATCGCAACGTACCAAAGCGCGAAAGAATCGGCTCGGTCAAGTCGACGTTCTGTGCAAAGGACAGTGACGGATCATAGCGACCTCGAACGGGATTCGCTGCCGCAATGATGGCACATCTACTCCCATTGCGCGTATGCTTCGCGCGTGAGTGCCGATGATGGTATTCTTTGGTGGCGTTTGGTCGCACGCATACCTCGCTTGTAGAGTCGTTACGATGCCTGCCTTCGAGATCGAGATGCTCTGCTGCTCCATCGCCTCGTGGATACTCGTTCTATCAATCGGTGCACCAACACGTGATCAGTTGTAGCTCGACAAGCGACAATCGCTCGGCCTCAACGAGCTACGAGGCACCTACCTGTCCTTCTCGTTCATCTTGTCGAATTCGTCAATCATACAAACGCCACGATCGGCGAGCACGAGAGCACCGCCTTCCAAGGTCCACTCACGAGTGACGGGATCCTTGCGCACCGAGGCCGTTAAACCAACGGCACTTGCGCCTTGGCCAGTGGTATACACTGCGCGATGCGCCGTCTTCTCTACATATCTGTGCCATCAATCGAAAAACCAACAACACCCAACACCCAACACACCGACCATGGAGCGATCACTGAATTTGTCGCGATAGAATTCGATGGATAAGGAAGAGGACGTACTTGAGGAATTGCGACTTGGCCGTGCCTGGATCTCCGAGAACCAGCACATTAATGTCGCCGCGAATATTGTGATGCGCCTCGATCTTGTCCACGGCATGCAAGCCGCGAGATACGCCTCCAACACCACTCGATGTTACCTACCGATCATCATGCAGCCATCAGTCGCTCTCACATTGGTAGTCGTATTTTTGATTGGATTTGATGCGGTTCGGTTGAGAGCGAGAACGTACATGTTTTGATACACCGCCGAAAAGCGAAAGCGCAATGGCCGTTTTGATGTCTTTGTGGCCGTAGATCGATGGAGCAATCGAGTTGATCAACTATTGCTCGAGTCAATTAGTTCCATCCAATGAATGACGATGACGATGACGACGATGTGTTGCAGTGCAGTTTTACCTTTTGACCGATACGAGGATCTTTGGCGAGATTGCGTATCTCTTGTTCGTCTTGCTCACTGATACGGAAGCTTGCCAGTGAATCCTCGCGCTTGTTGATATAGTTTGCAATGATAACGGTAGAGAACACAGGAAAGCCTTGCCTTCGATTCAGTGCCGCATCAAAGTTGTGCTTATATACACCCGTGACATCCTGTTACAAGATACAAAATCACACCAGCGCTGTTACGCAAGAGCGAGAGAGAAAGAGAGAGAGGGAGAGAGGGAGTATCAATGAAGAGCTTGATCGACATACGACTTCTTCGCCTGGTCGTGCTGAATCAATCAAATCATGCAATAGAACTACGTCTTTTGAGCGAGGCAAACGACCTGGCGGTACTGAACCGGGACTCTCTTGCAAGGTTAACCGCTGGTAACTCTCGAAAACGGTCTATGCGAGGCATCACCACCACCAACACAAATGCATGAGCGCTCTTGAGTACTCGTCACTCAATTGCACGCACGCTCCAGTCGATTTGGCTCGATCGCTGCATACCTTCTCGTGATCGATATTGAACGGTCCTTTGGAGTTGCAAGACGAACAAACGCCAGTCGGCTTCAATTCGGCACCTTGGCCTTGAACGAACGGACCCATGGCGAATTTACACTAAACTCGCAAGTCGCCATTCAGTACCGAGCGAATACCAACCAACCAACCGACCACCGAACGTGAATCCATACCTTATCGCAAGTATAAATGACGCTCTTCATTTGCGGAAAGACTGCTGTGCGTCGTGTAACGACACCGCTTACTTTGATCAATGCGTTCAAGTGTACTTGTCTAGAGCGTCAAAGTTGCATCACAGTGCAAGCATATGGTTATTCTCTATGAGCTGCAACAAGCCGTTGTTTGGACGTGCATGATTCGTCGAAGGACTCGTACCGAATGTCTCGGAGCTTGTCGTCGATCGGGAGGTCTGTGATACGCACACGAATCGAAGGATGGATCGCATCGTACTCGGGGAAATGCTTCAGCGTCACCACCAATGCAACCTCATCAAAGATCTGCTCACGAGAACCACAACAATCAATCTACGACTCCATGCAATGCACGCGATTGCATGCCGTGAGCGTGTCAGGTGACGAGAGAATCACAACGAACCTCGAGCATCTCGGATGGAGCGTCGACCAGGCTCACAGCGATCTGCGACGAGCTCTTACTCAAGTGAATGTAGCTCACTTCCAAGCTCGCTCGATTATCGGCGCACATTTTCTTTACGACGATCACGATCAAAGCAGCCACAAGACGAACAAACAAACCAAACAAACGGGCAATGAATTCAGATACAATCCAAATCCAATGGGCCGTTCGTGATGGTAGTGTCGTGCGTGAGTAAACAAGCATCAATCACAACACGAGAGCACACACGCGCAAAATGGCGGGAAAATACTCTCACCATCTATCCATGCTCTCTGGGCATGTATGGTCGGTGGAACGAGGAGCAAGGGGAGCAGGAGGTCTCGCTCGTACCTTGATGCGTTCGACGTAGAGAGCGGGCTTGCCGGCCTGGAGCGTGTAGGTCTCGAGGAACTGCTGGAACTCCTTGGCCACCGCGCGGCGCGGAGCATCCATCACCAGCCACTCTTGCAACGGCGGACCTCCTGGCTTTGGATCAAAGTCGATGATGTCCTACAGTCGGCAGGCGACAACCAAGGAATAATCACCATCACCAACACGAGTAGCCCCACATACAAGCACGATCAAGAGTCAGATAGCCATCGTGGTTGCATGAAGAGCGAGAGAGCGAGAGCGAGCGGGTACCTCGTCTTCCTCTTCGTTGTTGAACTCGATGAACTCGCGATCTTGCTCGTCCATTCCAGCATAGTCCGTGGCATCGTCGGTCGGATCGCGACGACGATGACGGCGCTTTCGTCGTTTGCGCGGTTGGAACGGCAGGTCGTCGTCCTCCTCGTCGAGGAACAACGACGGCATTCGCACAGCGAGTCGCTCTGCGCCCGCATCGATTCAACGAGATCAATCGGTGCGTCGATATCACGAGAAATGATGAAAGGGAGAATCGATAGAGCTTCTCGACGAACCATTGCGCTTGGCTCGGTGGCGTTGGGCGATGATGCGGTCGGCTTGGGCGCGCTGGGCGGGAGTCAGCGCCTCGTACTGCTTGTCGTCGAGCCCCGCCGCCTCGTACGTGTCCTGCTCCGGTATCTCCTCGTAGTCCCTGCAACGCGCGCACCCGTAAACACCTCGCTCGCCATCTCGCCAAGTCTCTCTCTCTCTCTTTCTCTCTCTATCGAGCGGCCCGTCGTGTGGCGTACTTGGCGAGCAGGTCGTCGTCGAAGAGGTCCTCGCCCTCCTCTTCCTCCTGGCGCTCTGCGTCCGACAGGCGCGGCTGGTCGTCCATCATGTCGGCGTACACCTCGTCGATGCCGCTGCTGCTGCTACCGTCGTCGTCATCGCCGCCATCGCTATCTCCAGCACCATCGCCGCCATCGGCTTTGCGAACGCCACCGGCAGTTGGTAGGTCGGGATCGCCGAGCTCGAGCTCGCTCTCCTCATCGCCGTCGCTGCTAAGATCGTCAAAGTTGCGCTCGTCGCGCAGAGGATCTCGTTCGAGACCGGCCTCTTCTCTCGATCGTTTCTGCACAAATAGCACTCCTGGTTCAGCTACACCATACAAGAGAGAGAGAGAGAGAGAGAGAGAGAGAGAGAGAGAACGAGCGAGCAACGCACCCCCATTGAATGAGCTTGATATGCGATAGAGATACGATCGAATGAATGAATGATCGAGTGATCGATCGGGGTGCGGTTTCCCGCGCTTTTGCATTGGGCCGCACTTCGAACCCCGCCCAAAAATCCCCTTCGGACACGAAGAGCCGCGTGGATTTCGCGTGCTCGTTCGTCCTCGCTGCCAGCGCGGGAACCCTCGCTCGGTCTCTCCGTCTCTCGCCCAGACAACCACACATGCATACCTACTCTCTCCCTCTCACACCACGCTATCCTGTTTCTTGGTAACACCAAGCCATCGCTATCGCGATCGATTGTACTTCTTATCTTCCCTCATCATCCTCATACTGCCACAACCTCTCACGCTTCAGTCTTCTCTCTCTCTTTCGCTCGCTTGACATCTATCAATATCTCTCGTATTGGTTGCTACTGTTCTTGCAAGTCTCGCGCTCGAACCAAATCCCCCCTCACTCTGCACTCGGCCAACACGCACACGCGCGCGCGTTCGATTCGCCCATATGTTTTGGCACTTTGAATCGATCTCGGCGCTTACTGCCGGCTCGCCGACCTCGATGGGCTCCTCGACGTTGCCGAGCGCCACACGCGAGGAGCTTGGTGTGTTCGGCGCCACGCGCACAAGCAAGCGTGCGTGCCAGCCTTGCCACAACCGCAAGGTCAAGTGCGACGGCCATGTGCCCTGCGAGCGCTGCAAGAACGCAGGCGTCGAGTGCGTGGCGCCACGACGACGCACTGCTCGAGCGCGCGAAGGCGAGGCACTTCGAGTACAGTGCCTCGTGCCCAATCGCCAGCAGCAACAACAGCAACAACAGCAGCAGAAGCAACAACGCCAACGCGCTAAACAACAACCACAACAAGCACCTCACTTGCCCTATCCTTTGGATTTCGATGCATTGGAATCGATGGTGTCTGTGCACCATAAGTCGGCGTGCTCGCTTGGTGGCTCTGTGCCATCGATGCCGCCCAAGCCGCCGCTCGCCGTCGCCAACAACAGCAACGTCGTCGACGAGGTCGACAGCCTCGTTCCTCCGACCGTGCGTGCCGCGTACCTCGAGCTCTACCGCAAGGAGCGCAACGCCGTCATGTTCAACACCTCACGCTACGTGGCTCCGTTCCACACATGGACGCTGTCGCCGAGCTCGCCCACGTTCTTGCGCGTGCTGTACTACTCGCAACTGGCCACCGTGGCGCGCTGTGTGCGCAACGACAACGTGAGCCGCTTGCTGCACGAGCGCCTGAGCGTGTTGTCCGAGTCGTTCATGGGCCACGAGACGCAGCCGACCCTCGCATCGACCTTGGCTCTGCTCGCGCTCGCCACCATGGAGTGGGGAGTCGATCGAGCTCAACGATCTCGCTACTCCAACAAGGCCATCGAGCATGCCGATCACCTCCACCGCATGCTGCTCGCTGAGCGCTATCTCTTCCACGACCACCACCGAGAGTATGACCACGAGTACAATCAACACGACCATCGATCGGACTCGTCGAGTGAGTCCTCGAGTGGGACACCCTCTTCCTCCTCCTCTTCCTCTTCGTCGTCATCATCACCGCCATCTCCCGAAGCGCACACACCGAACCGCTGTGATGCAACACGCGACGAGGCCACGATCTTGACGTTGTTGTTGTGGGCGCTCTCGACTGGTGACTGTGACGATCCCGACATGTCATCGCGCATCGAGCGCACTCGAGAGGTGGTCGATGCTCTCGGGCAAGTGCTGGACATTGTGAGTCCCGAGCAACTGGCAACTCACCTGGCCGGTGCTGACAACGACCTTGGATCGCGGGCGTATTTGATGTCGGACTCAGCTCACACCAGTGGCATGGGTGTTCCATCTCGAGAGCCATCAGCGCAACCTCTCAACAGCAGTAGCAACAGCAGCGGAGGAGGAGGCGACACGAACGCCATCATCTTCCCCGTTCCTCCGCTCGTGGCACGCGTCGTATATCTGTACCACTCGATTCGACTCGGCATCGTGTCGACAATCTACGCTCCAAGCAGGAGCATCGACTCACCTCGATCCAAGTGCTCGGCCGAGCCCCCGAGCACTCCCCGAATGATGGCCATGCTCGACGAGCTCGAGTGCATCGCAACGAGCTTGTGCAACCCGTGGCTGATACTCACGAGCGCCTTTGCGAAATGCGGAGCACTCATGTCGAGCGGCCACCGGCACAGCTTTGTCGCCACGGCCACTCGAGTGGCAGCGCTGCTCGATCTGCACGAGACGCACTTGCAGTTCGCACCGGCACACTTGTGGGTGCCGCTGTTCTTCATGTCGCTCGGATCGTACACGCTCGGACTCGAGCAAGTGATGCGCCGAGTGCACAAGCACATGGGAACGCTCGCAGCAGTGATGCCCGAGCAGTTACCGCGAGTGGCGGCGATCGAATCGCTGCTGCGCGGCGAGTTCGGCATGCACGATCTCCGATGCATGGTGTCCGGTATGCCGAGCGATCATCGAGCGCTGACGATTTCGTATGACGACGAGGGCACGAGGTTCCAAGCCAAGTTGCATCACCTCTCGCAGTTGTTCATGTCCCACGCGGTCCTCTCGGGCACGACGACGAGCACGAGCATGAACATGAGCACGAGCATGCAGGCGAACTCGGCAGTGGTCGAACTGAACGAGAACGGCGAGGCGACCGACGAGAGCGCACAACGTGATTGCTCTACTACGACTGCTGCTGCTGAACCCGTATCCATTGCTGCTCTCCTCTCACCGATACAGTTTGGAGAGCCACTCGAGGATGGCACGCCGATTCTGTCGTTCGATGCCGAGCTTGTTGATTTGTTGTTGAACTCGATCAGTAGTTGATGCATTCATGTTTCTGTCACATTCGTTGGTTTGGTTTGGTTTGGTTTCGTTTCGTTGTATACTTTCTTGCGGCCTATTTGTTTGATTGAGTGGTATATTTTGGTGTGTAAAGAAGAGGGATAAACACAAGATGCGAAAGAGACACATACACAATAGCAACAGCAGGCTCAGAACCACAGCGAAACACTATGAGATAAGCCCGTATTGAGTTTATCGATTGAACTCCTGGTTGGTTGCTGTTCTCGTGTGTGTGGTTGTTGCTTCTTGGCTCGCTCGCTGCCGCATCGTCAAGACCTTCTTCCTCGTCGTCGTCGTCGTCGATCTCGTACACACCTGCACCATGTCGTTGCGCGAGTTCTACGTTCGATACTAGTACGTTCTGGTTGCTCCAGATGGCTGGCTGAGAGATGGGAGAAGGAGGCGATACACCTCGCTATCTCGCTTCTCGCTCACTAGCTCGCTCATCGATGGATGACTCGATGGTTGGATGGATATCCGTGGCGACTGCCGAACAGTGTGGGTCACAGGGGTATGTTCGGTCATGAGTTCCTTGAGTTCGAGTTCCACTCGAACGGCAAGTTGCGCTACTCGAACAACTCGCACTACAAGAACGAGAAGATGATCCGCAAGGAGTGCTACGTCAGCGATGCGGTGCTCACCGAGCTTCGTCGCATCATCGACGACAGCGAGATCACCAAGTACGTCGTGGTCGTCGTTGGTTAGTACTATGGACGCGCTGGTTGCACGCGGTTGCTGGTGGTGGAGATACACGCCAAGAGAGAGACGCTAGTAATGACGCATACTCGCACACACGCGCACGTTGGATATGAAGGGAGGACGACAACAACTGGCCCGAGCCGGACCGTGTCGGCAAGCAAGAGCTCGAGATCGTGACAGAGAAGGAGCACATTGCGTTCGTGGTACGTGCGCGTACTTGACGCGAGAACACACAGGCCATCATCTTCTCGCTGCAATGGCACGCGGCATTGACGCTGACAACGGCGTGCTGCGTCATGGACAGACATCCAAGATCGGCTCGCTTCTTGAGGTGCACGAGAGCCGCGACCCAGAGGGTCTCAAGAACTTCTACTATCTGATCCAGGACCTCAAGTGCTTCGTGTTCTCGCTCATCTCGCTGCACTTCAAGGTACATCCACGCGCACACACATACTGCAGCGAATCTCTCTCTCTCTCTCTCTCTCTCTCTCTCTCTCTCTCTCTCTCGCATCCTTGTCAATGCACTTGGCTGACTGATTCGCTGGTGATCTCGTTGGTGGTGGTTGGATCTAGATCAAACCGATTGGCTAAGCGAACAAACGAGCGAACGTCAAGTCAAGCGTGAGAACGAAGCGAGTAGCAATACAGCCATATGACGACAATATGCGCACCAAATATACTGTCCTTGAGCCAGGGCGAGTCCCTAGGTTGTACTCACTAGATCACTAGGTCCACCAACGCCTCGCTGGCGTGCTCCATTCGCTAGAGCCGTGCCTTCTGCCACACTCACGCACACGGCCGATCGAGAGAGCGATCGAGGTAAATACCATAGAGGCATGGTAGTAGTAAGGGTGCACGGAAGCGCGTGATTGCTATCGTGTACTCGGTGCTCAGGGCTTTTTCCTCCTGCTTGTGCGCCTTGTTGTTCTCTCGCCGCCTCGTCTGCTCCTCGTCCCCTTCCCTCTCACGCAAGGCTTGCTGCTCCCGTACGTACTCTCTCTCGCGCCCACTCGCTCGTTCGTCGTGTGTGTCGTTGGCGGTGGTGGTAGCGGTAGTGAGAAATAGTGGTGTTCGGGAGAGAGAGAGAGACGTAGCGAGAAGACTCGTTCACACCAAGAGACGCGGTTATCGCCTCATTGCTCGAGCATTGGGTGTCGGCCGTGTTTGATGATGATGATGATGATGATGTGGCTCGAATGGCGAGGCTGCTGCTTGGGTCGCTCGGTCATGTGGCTGACTCGTTGGTTGGGCTGGGTGTTTCAGTGGTACCTCCATCCTCGCCACAATGCTCCGTCGCCTGCTCAATCCCACGGTCGTTCGCAGCGTCGTGTCGCGTCGCTCGATGAGCGCCACGGCTCGCGTGTTCGTCAACAAGGACACCAAGGTCATCTGCCAGGGCTTCACGGGCAAGCAGGGCACCTTCCACAGCCAGCAGGCTATCGAGTACGGCACCAAGATGGTCGGCGGTGTCTCGCCCGGAAAGGGTGGCCAGACCCACCTCGGTCTCCCGGTCTTTAACACGGTGCAGGAGGTACGGCGTTGGTTGAACATCTCTCTCGTCTCGCATCGCCTGGCCTCGCCCCGCCCCACCCGCCAGGAAAGAGAGAGAGAGAGCAAGCATGCTGGTATTGCGTGGCACACCGCCTGACCAACGAATCGATCATCGTCGTCATTATCATCATCTCTCGTAGGCTGTGTCGGCCACTGGCGCTGATGCTTCGGTGATCTACGTGCCGCCTCCTGGTGCCGCTGCCGCCATCCTCGAGGCTGCTCGTGCCGATGTTCGATTGGTGGTGTGCATCACGGAGGGTATTCCTCAGCACGACATGGTCAAGGTACGGCCAAATACGCCATTCTACACTGTTCGAGTCGGCCCCCACTCACATGCTCGCGGGCGCTCGCTCGTACACAAACAATAGGTCAAGTCGTTCCTGAAGGGAAGCAACACCAGGCTCATTGGCCCCAACTGCCCCGGTATCATCAAGCCCGAGGAGTGCAAGATTGGCATCATGCCCGGACACATCCACAAGAAGGGCCGCATCGGTATGACGAATGACAAGCAGCTCGTACTCTGGATCATCCAACCACGCGCAATCACACTGACGAATGAATGGATTGCATTGAATCGTAGGCATTGTTTCGCGCTCGGGCACCTTGACCTACGAGGCCGTCGCACAAACGACCGCCGTCGGTCTGGGCCAGAGCACTTGCGTCGGTATCGGCGGTGACCCCTTCAACGGCACGAACTTTATCGACGTGCTCGAGCGATTCTACGCCGACCCCGAGACCGAGGGCATCATCTTGATCGGTGAGATCGGTGGCCAGATGGAGGAGGAGGCTGCTGCGTACATTGCGTCGCAGAAGACCAAGAAGCCCGTCGTGTCGTTCATTGCTGGTTTGACTGCGCCGCCTGGCCGTCGCATGGGTAAGTTTCGTTACAAACAGCCCGCTCTCGCTCGCTCGCTCGCTCTCTCCCTCTCTCGCACACGCTTTCTCTCGCTCTCGACTGACAATAATGCGGCGACTGGTGGCTGTCGACCATGCAGGCCACGCTGGAGCGATCATTGCTGGCGGAAAGGGAACGGCCAACGACAAGATTGACGCTCTCCGCGCCGCAGGTGTCGTCGTCACCGAGTCGCCGGCTCGCCTGGGCACCACGATGCACCAGGCCATGAAGGATGCCAAGTTGCTGTAAGACGATGATATCACGAGAAAGACGCACTACTTTTACGTACGTAAGTACGCGGCAGCTCGCGCAAACCAGCCACACGAAACCAACTCACAAAACTCATGATCGAACTATGGTTGGCAGTGATCTCGACACGTTGTGGATTTGTGGTGCTGTATGGGTAGTAGTTCTCGTTTGATTGGTTGCGATATTGCTCCAAATACACTGACGCCTACAAGGAAGTACAAAGAATTGCTGTTGCTGTTGCTGTGCGTACAACGAAGCACAACTCCGCTTCGATGGCAACCAAGTCGGCGTCCGAGATAGCTATGCGGCAGTCGTCGACGCCTCGGTAGTGCGGTTGGCAGCGTTGGCAGCGTTGGCAGCGTTGGCAGTAGTGTCCGGCGCGGCACGGGTGGCGAGCCAATAGGACGAGCCACCATTCTCACGCTCGAGGATACCGTTCTCGACAAAGATGCGTCGCAAAACGACAGGGTCGAGGCAGGTGTCACCAGCAAACTCGGGCTGCACGAATTGCTGGATCGCTTCAGTGGTTTCGGATTCGGTGTACTGTTACTCAGCAGGAGTTAGCGCTGCTCTCTTTTGCGGTTGATATTTGGGCCAGAAATCGAGAACGTACCCGACGACCAGGCTCGAAGGCCTGTGCGATAAAGGCGAGGCAAGGGGCACGAGCGCTTCGATTCTTCTTGCCAGGCCACACGGCAATCTTGGTGCGGTCTGCGGTGAGAAAGCGATCGATATTCATGATTTGCAGCAGCGAGTAGCAGTTCCCGGTGAGCGAGTGTCGGAGAGGGAGTGTCGGCTGTGGCTGGTTGGAAGTGAGCCAGCGTACCGCTTGGGGCCCGCTAAAGAATGAAGAGGCCCAGCAACCGTTCCAGCCACATCCGCAGAAAGCTCCTCATCATCGGATCGCATCGACTTCTCAGTACGCTGCTCTTGTACTGATGACGCCGTGATGCCGGCATGGCACCACCACTCCTCCACCTCCATGATGAATGAGGGCAGCGATTGAGCCAAGCCCCAAGCTCCAGCCAACAAGCCCACCCAAAGAGCGAAACGGGCAAAAGGAATGGAGCGGGGCACATCAATTAAGGTTCCCCATAAGCACCGTAGTGATCTACAGGCCTAGCTCCGTCGTACCGCCCTTGTGAGTGAGCGAGCCTGTGCGTGCTTGATTGCTTGTTGTTGTCTGCTTGCCCCTCCCTCGCTCCAATGGCCCGTAGCTCGACCTTGATCCTCCTCGCCCTCGTGGCTGTGTGTGCCGTGTTCGCCTCGGCGGCACGAACCCCGCGCGAGTACCGCGAGGCCTTCACCAACTGGATGCACGAGCATAACAAGGCGTACGACGCCGAGGAGTTCCACCTTCGCTTCAAGATCTTCCGCGACAACCTCGACTTTATCGACTCGTTCGATGGCGACTTCGAGGTCGGCTTGAACGAGTTCTCGGACCTGAGCAACGCTGAGTTCGTCGCGCGCTTCAATGGCTACAAGCCGTCGGCTGAGCAGCCGGACGAGAGCGACGTCGATACGACCGTGGCACCCGACGCTAACCCCACCGCCGTCGACTGGCGCACCAAGGGCTGGGTCACGCCCGTCAAGAACCAAGGTACCGTGTGCACGCTTTTGAAGGAGACCGAGCCCGCGAACGCAATCAAGCAAGCGCCACTCGTCCATCCACGCACCACATACATTCTCTGAGCTTGTAGCATCGCATCGCACTTCACTCACGTTCTGCACACTCACACAGGCCAATGCGGCGCCTGCTGGTCGTTCTCGACCACCGGCTCGGTCGAGGGTCAGCACGCCAAGTCGACCGGCAAGCTGGTCTCGCTCTCGGAGCAGAACCTCATGGACTGCTCGTGGGGCTACGGCAACATGGGCTGCAACGGTGGTGAGATGGTGAATGCGTACGTCGTCGCTCTCGCTCTCGCTGCTGCTGCACCGAAGCGCCGCCGCTCACTACACTTTAAACACCGAGTGAGCGAGTGAGCGAACGAGTGCGCGACTACGATACGTTACTCACTCGCGACGCTGATGCACCATCACACAGCTTCAAGTACATCATCGCCAACAAGGGCGTCGATACCGAGGCCTCGTACCCGTACACGGCCAAGGACGGCACCTGCCGCTACAACGCCGCCAACAAGGGCGCCACCATCTCGTCGTACAAGAACGTCCAGAAGGGCAGCGAGTCGGCCCTCGAGACCGCCACGGCCTCGGTCGGCCCCATCTCGGTCGCCATCGATGCCAGCCACCCGTCGTTCCAGGCCTACAAGAGCGGCATCTACTACGAGCCCAAGTGCTCGTCGACCCAGCTCGACCACGGTGTGTTGGTGGTTGGCTACGGCAGCCAAAACGGCCAGGTTCGTGCAACCGCTCGCTCTCGCTCGCTTAGTAGAACCTTCTCGTTTCGTTGACTGATTGCGTCGATGCACGACCGATAATCTGCCCACAGAACTACTGGATCGTCAAGAACAGCTGGGGTACGTTGAAGCGCTCTGTTCGCTGCAGCAGCAGCAGCAGCAGCAGCAGCAACAACAGCAGTCCTTTCTCGCGCGTAACAGTGGCAAGTTGATGGCATATTCGCTAATTGGTGGTGCATCTCGTGTGTTGTTGTCATGTGTTGTATGAAGGCGTTACCTGGGGAATGCAAGGGTACGTACACCACCGCTGCTGCTGCTGCTCCACTAGCTTGCTCCCGCTGCTATCCTTCGCATTGCTGACAATGCCTCCTCTCCTTCTCGTCTCTTCGTCTAGATACATCTGGATGTCGAAGGACCGCAACAACAACTGCGGTATCGCCACCGATGCCTCGTACCCGCTGTCCTAAGCGTCGTGCTTTGCTGGTGCTGGTACCGTCGCGCACACGGTCGCACTCGCGCACTGGAATCGTTCGTTCCATCATTCTTTGTTGCTCTTCTGAAAAAGCTCGATTAGTCGGCTCTCTGCAAAGAGAGCAAGGCGCCAACATCGCGGGTTCACGCTTGCTCTCTGAGAAGCCGCGATGCTCCTCCTCTTCACACTCATCTACACCTATCGATTAAATGCCAGCGCCAGGCTATCGTAAAACTGTGAGTCATAAGGATCCTTCGAAAGTGATTCCGCCACTGCCGCAGTGCGAGCAAGGAGCACACGGCTTACCACCCGCGCCCGAGATGAGCAGAAGGCGCCCGCAAGCTCTGCGAGAGGAGAGGGAGCAGAGGAAGGACTCGTCGCTTTCGCCGTCTCGGAGTGCAGCAGGCGCCGAGAGCTTTCCCTCTGCGTGTCTGTCTCGTTGCTGCTTGGCCGCTCGTCCACCTCGGCGCTGTGTCAGGCCGCCACGCCAAGACCTCTCTCTCTCTCTCTCTCGCGCGCTACTTCTTCGGACCTGTGCCGTGGCTCCTCTCGTGTCTCTCTCTCTCTCTCTCTTTGCGTGTGAGTGAGTGCCGCTTTGTTTCTCAAGAGCCACTCCTACCAAGCGTTGTGGTTGGCGGTGTAGTTGTTCGCGGTTCGCGTGGGCTGGTTCGGCGTCTGCTGCTGGCCGCCGGCGCTACTGCGAATATCCGACCTCCCTCCAGCTCCAACTTGCGCGCTCGCTAGTTCCCTTGCGTTTTGCTGTCTGCTCCTCGCCTCCTTTATCGTGTGCATCGTCGAGCATGGACGAGCGTGCGTCCTCGAGCTCGAGCTCAGGCTCGAGCTCCAAAAGCTGGATGCGTAGAACCCAGCAGGTACCTCACGATCTTCTACGAGCGATCTCGCGCGCTCCACCTCGCGAACCTTCTATTGATGCCATATCTCGTGGTTACATAGAGTAAGGACAGTAGCAAGGAAGGTGGTAGCAGCAGCAGCGGCTCGTTGACCGTCAGCAAGCCCATTCGACCGACCAAGAAGATGAGCTTCGACAACAGCAGCGGCTCCGCGACCGACCTGCCTTCCATCGAGGACAAGATCAAGTCGATGCTCGATCAACAAGGCAGTAAGAGTCGCTCGGGTAGCTCGGTCGGCTCCGAGAACGTGTCCGAGTCTTCGTCCAAGAAGCACCGCAGGTGCGTCGCAGTCTTGATCGCGTGTTGGAGCGCGCCTCTCGCGGCTCGCTATCGATCAAAGTACGTCGCGCTCCACCAATAGCTAACGCGATGATCGCCATCACGGAACGCGCGCGTTCGGGCGTTGAATGCGCAGATTACCCAAGGTCTTGTTCGGCAAACGATCCAAGCGCAGTTCGTTGATGCAGTTATCACGCGACGGCTCGAGCGGCTCGCTCGACGGTGATGCCGCCGCCGCCGCTGGCGACGACAAGTCTGCACGCTCGCAGAGCACTGGCCTGTCGGCAAGCGACGGCCCTCGCAAGCTCACGCCCGAGGAGCGTCGCCAGCAGATTCTCTTCCACCACGCCGAGTTGATCAAGCGTAACCGATCGGGCAGCGTGGCGCTGACGCCAGAGCAATCGGCTGCCGCGGCGGCGGCGGCGGCCGCAAGTGGTAAACCACCCTCTCAGGCGCATAGTCCGCCGTTAATGTCGCCACATCGCCTGTCGGCCTCGCTCTCGGGCTCGCCCTCTCCCACCGGCCAGGCACAAGGTGGAGGAGGTGCTGGTGATGGCGACGACCATCACGGCCTGCACTTTAGCGACGACGAGGAGGAACTGCCCAGCGGCGGCAGCAATCAATATGGCTTGCAACAGTCGGCCTTGAACTTTGACAGTGACGACGACGACGAGCCGCGTGGCAATTCAACGAGGAGCGCCAAGAGCCCTGCCGGCTTCGACTTTGACAGCTCGGACGGCAGCGACACCGAGGGCTCGGGCTTCACGATGCCTAGCGCGTACCAATCCAACATTCCGGTCTTTGACGAGGACGACACGTTTCTGTCGGTCTCGCGCGGTGCTGGAACGTCGAGCTCGAGCCGCGCCATGAGCTCCGAGGATGTATACGCCGTTGCCGAGGACGAGATTGCGGACTTTACGCCGGTGGATGTCGCTTCGCGAGCCAACGAACGCGCCGCCAAGGATCGTGCCGCGCGCGAGGCCAAGGAGACCGAGCAGAAGCGCTCGCTCAACTCGTTCTCGACCTTGACGCAAGCATGCCGTGAAAGCTGTCCACCGCTGCCGACCCTGCCTGGCATCGCCGATGGCGCGAACTCGAGCTCGTTCCTCACTGGCGCTGATTGGAACGAACGTTACCAACAGATTCGTCAGGAGATTACACAGTTCAATGCAAATACTTCGGTGCGTTCCTTCGTTCCTTCGTTCCTTCGTGCCGTACTACTTATTTTACTTGGCATCTTGCTAACAATACCGCACTGCGTCAACGTGCGCACCAACACGTATAGAGCGAAAAGGTTGAGGCCACCTACTTTTCGCTCATTGCCTTGGCGCAGGACTTTTTGTTCTCTGCCAAGTCCTACGGCAAGATCATCATCTCGGAAGTGTATCTTGATGACAACAAGAAGACGATCAAGCCTGCAAACCTTGGTACTCGCCCGTTTGCCATTACCCTTGGGCATGCGCCTCGTTATTGGTAGCAGTGGCGCTCACTCTACTCGATCTTGCTTGTAGGTGGTGTTGCTGGAGGTTCCAAGTACATCGTACACAACATCTTGTTCAAATTCGCCCTCGATACGCAAGGAATCTACGGCTTTAACAATACGGCCGCTGCAACCGTCGCTGGTATGTTCTTCGACTCCTGTGAATGAGCGGGAGTGAGGACTTCTCAGCTTGCTGATCGTACGTGTACGTGTGCGTGTGCGTGTGCGTGTGCGTGTGCGTGTGCGTGGAACAGGACACGAGCTGAAGGGATTGCAAGCCTATGTTAGCTGCGGCATTCCCGAGCTGTGTACGCCTCTCATGGCACTTGTAGATTACAAAGGTACTGAGATAGTCCCCACCGCCTCTTTGCAACTGCGTGCTCTCACACGAGAGCGCCGCTGCCCAGGATTCCGATTGATTGCATTGGCGTACCTGCCTGTGAACGATCGCACACTCGTGTATGGCTCGGATGATGCCGGAGTAACGATACACGACAGTGAACCCAGGATGCGGCAGATGATGAAGAAGTGCTGTACCATGTTGAATCTCGCACCGCATCCAGCAGGAATTAACCCTGACCAGCGAAAGGTATGCTTCAGAGCTCAGTCTGTTGCTGTTGCCGTTACTGTTGCGGTTGCCTGTTACCGTTACTTACTTGTACGCACCACCGCGTGCTGAATAGCTGCTTTACTCAGCTGCCGATATCGAAGGACATTTGGGTCGGGTACGACGACTCGTTCATTTGGTGGCTGCTCGAGTTCGTGGCTGACTTGGTGTCATTCATCAGGATGGTCGATTGTATCTCCTTGACTTTGCTCGAACCATGCCTTGCGAGACACCAACAGGGTTCGTGTGCTGCTCGCAATCACCTTGATAATGGATAATGGCAGCTCGACTCACACTCACCTTCAACGTACACAGAGAGGTCAAGGGCTCGCATTTGACCCACTTGTTGCGACCTGAACTCGTGAAGCAGTTTCAAGATCCTCTGTGTCCTGATGCGTATAGCATGTTCACCGATACTACCTTCAATGCTGCAGTCGATGCTGCCACCCGTCATCTCCAGGTACATTCTCTCTCTCTCTCTCTCTCTCTCTCTCTCTCTGCCTCCCCCAACTATCGATTAACCAACGAGAACTAACGTATATCTGTGGAACACATCAGTGGGCAGTGGTACCGAACTTTGCCAAGCAGCTTCCGGAGCTGTATGAGGCACACGAGCGCTACATCACGGCCGATCATCTGACCCGCAAGACAGGCGAGGTGAGCGTCGGCACGTTGTCGTTCGACTCGTTCCGCTTGATCGAGAGCATGCACAGCAATGGCATCAACGTGCGATATCTCGGAGTGTTGTACACGTTCTTGTACCAAAAGAAAACCGGCGGCCTGGCGGCGCACGCGAGTTGCTTGGCATTGCTGCTGGTCGAGATGATCTTGCGCGTGCTGAAGCACGATCTGCTGCGTCGTCTCCGCCAGTGTATGCAAGAGCTCAAGGAGCCACTCGATGAGGTACCGTTGTAGCCATCGAGCCTTGATTGCCGATTGGCGTGACTGACTCACGCTGGCGTGTGTGCGCGTTGCTCTACAGCCGTACCATCGATTGGTGGTCCACTTCTTGAACATCATCTTTGGCACAACGAGTCAGTCCGAGGCCTACTGGCACTCGAGGGTCAGCGTGGACATTGAGAGCAAGTTCTCGGGTGTGCGATTCTCGGCTGGTGCCTCGTTCAAGCAGTATACTGCGTACGTCGATCTTGATCACAGTTTCAATCTTGTATTGGCTGCTGCCACCATACACCATACGGTGACTGATCGCAATGTGAGGTGTGGGTGTCCATGAGCAGCACCTTGATTTCGGAGGCAGCAGGAGTGACGTCGGACTGGCGCTGGGTGTTGCTGCGTCGATTCCAAAAGATTCTCGTTCTGAAGCTCTCTCCCGTGGCGATCAGTGATCTCGCGACCAACTTTAACAATCGCTTCGGACTCCCGCAACCGCTCTCGCTCACCGATCTCGAAAAGATTGGCGTGCGCACCAAGCACATGAATCTCGTTTCTTTTGCACAAGGATTCCTGTACATGAAGAAGGGCCTTCTTGCGCGATCGTCAGATTCGCGTGCCTGCATTCGATTGCTGCAGCAAGCAATCGCCAAGTTCGAGGTACGCACACCAACCAACCATCCACATCCCTTCCTGGTTCCGTGGCCTATCGCTCAATATTGATTGACTCGGCGTTCGCATGATGCAGGACGTGCTGAATACCAACTCGTTCGACAAGTTGACGCTTCGAACGTGCGCGCTATGCTTGCAATACTACGACGAGGAGCTGACGATTGCCGCAAGGAGGTACAACTGCTTGCAGCACTCGTCGATTGATTGCGGTTTGGGTTTGTTGCGCTTGCTAACTCGTGTGGATTGTGGCAATAGCACCGAGGGAAAAGGCAGCCAGAACAGCGGAACCTCGAAGGACTCGATTTACGTCAAGCGTTCGTTGGAGTACCTTTCGCGGGCACTTGGATTAGATCCACGCGATCCGCAATCGCACTTTCAGTTGGCTCGCTTGCTTGCTCGATTGCAGCGTTACGACGAGGCTGAAGATCATTACCTTCAGGTACGCAAACAGCGAGACACACTATGAGAGAGCGTGAGAGAGAGAATGAATGTCTTCTTTACACCTTTGTGTGACTGTTATCATAGGCCCTCGAACGTGATCCGTACTACAAGGATGCTCTAATGCACTACGGCCTGATGCTCGAGGCTCGAGGAGATGCCGATACGGCCGAGAAGTTCTTCTTACAGATGCAAACCATGTTCCACAAGGAGGTCGCGTGATATGGCGCGCAATCGCTCTCGACCTTCCTCCTCCTCCGTTCTCTTCGGAAACCTACTCTATTGTTCGCACCTCGTACCATGTATAACTATCACTATGTCCCGCCATCACACGCACACTAAAAAGGCTCTTGTTGTTGTGTTCACCAACGTTGTACGGTATCGCGGGTTTCGCGGGTATCTCGCGGTGGCAAAGTCGAAAGACTTCGAAGAAGTGAAATCGACTGCCGAGTGCGAGTGTGGCGCGGTTGCTTGTTTGCTCGCCTGCTTGCTGCAACACCTCCTGCTCCCGCTCGTGCTCAAGATAAACGGCCACCTTGCAAGGGCCAATGGCCACCTATCCCATGAAGCTGGTCACCGAGCGGGTGATTGCTCTCGTCGATCTTGATTGCTTCTATTGTGTACGTGCGCGAGTCGGTCATCGATCGTGTCGCAGGCGAGCTCTGACCATTATCCGCGTGAACAATGACAACAGCAAGTCGAGGAGCGTCGATTGGGTCTCGATGGTACGGCGCCACTCGCTGTGCAACAATGGTCAAGCTTGATCGCTGTCAACTACGCCGCTCGAGCCAAGGGAGTGGGCCGCATGGATACCGACAAGACGGCGCGAGCCAAGTGTCCCGAGATACAGCTGGTTCCAGTCGAGACCGTCAACCTGCCGGCCGCCGAGCACCACGACGAGCCTCCGAGAGCTAGTGGTCACGTGACGTCTGCGACACTCGAGCGACCGGGAGCCAACTCGTGTACGAGTGAGGGACTCGAGAGCTGTAGAGTCGCGACTCGGCTGACCAACCAGGTGATGTTGGCGCAGCGGGTAAGGTGTCGCTCCAGCGATACCGCGATGCGAGCGCCTTGATCTTTCAGCAGCTCGAATCGTTCGAAGGCGTGGTGGTCGAGAAGGCCAGCATCGACGAGGCGTTCCTCGACCTCACGGAGCTCGTTGCGAAGCGCATCAGTGAAGCCGAGCGTGATCCTGTCGATGGTTCGATCGTGTGCGCATTCGAAGGACACGTGTACGGCGACGACACGCACATCACGGGTGATGCCGATCGACGGCTCGCCATCGGATCGCAGGTTCGCACGAGGCATCCTCATACTACATCATCAAGTACTGTCGCTGTCGCATCGCTACGGTGACTTGCCTCACACACACACGCCATTTGGTGTCGCCAGATCGCAGCCGAGATTCGTGCACACATTAAGCAAACACTCAACTACTCGTGTTCGGCTGGCATCGCGCACAACAAGCTGATCGCCAAGCTTGCTGCTGGTTTGAAGAAGCCCAATGGGCAGACCACCGTGATGTGGCGCTACTCGTCGGAGCTCATACGCCAGTTGCCCATCTCCAAGATCCGCTTCCTCGGTGGCAAGCTCGGCAAGAGAATCGCAGCGCTCAACATCAACACAGGAGCCGAGCTCCAGCAAGTATGTGCAAGCTGGTGTGCCCACGAGCTGTATCGTGAGAGCTCACGCCACCGATCGGTATCAATGTCAACGACACAGATGAGTCAATCGACACTAGAAGGCCACTTTGGCAGCAAGACCGGTAGCTGGCTGTACAATCTCGCGCGAGGAATCGACACCGATGCCGGTGCGTCGTGTCGCGTCGCCAGCTGATGGTAATCAGCACGCGCTCACGCGAGCAAATGGTGCAGTGGTAGCGCGCGTAGCCACGAAATCCATGCTCGCTGCCAAATCGTTCAGCACGGTGTACACGCTCGAGGCGTTGCTTCATTTCAGTCGCCTCAACTGCTTGGAGTTGCACGGTCGGTTGATACGAGAGTACGAACGCAACAAGCGAGTAGCCAAAAGTCTGGTACGTGCTGCAGCAACAGTGATTCGAAGTGACGACTCGACTGGACTGGACTGGACTGAGCTGACTGGGCTTGCCACATTGCGACAGTCGATTGGAATCACGTCACACTACAAGTACAAGAGCAAGGCGCTTGCGATGCCAGCCAACTGGAAGAGCGTCGATGCGTTGACTCAGGCGGTCGAACGGCTGCTTCGTTCGCTGCCTCCCACGACGATCCTACCGTGCTCACACCTCTCTGTCCAAGCCTCCAAGTTCTCGACAGGGACCGTCGGAATACCGGGTTCGGGCAAGTCGATAGCGACATTCTTCCAACACAACGCAGCGGCATCTCAGCCATCAACCGCGACAACCACAACCACAACTACAACCCCCAACTCTATTTCCATGGTCGACCTTGTGAGTGACGATGATAACGACGAGATCGAGAACGAAGACCACGAAGACGAAGACGACGAGGCTATCGACTGCCAAGAGGAGCTAGTTACCCTTCCCAGCAGCAACAACAACAGTACCAACAGTACCAACAGTACCAACAGTACCAGCAGCGGCACTTCCTTGAGCTCGATGCCAACAGCGAGCGGTATTCGGCTTCCTGCAACGTTCATAGGTTGCACCTTGTGCGCCAAGTCCATACCGCTGCAAGAGTACCAGGTTCACATGGATTATCATGTCGCACAAGAGCTCAGCAGACAGCGCGTGTCTCCAACAGCACCGTCGAGTGGCGGCACCAAGCGCCAGCTCTCGGCGAAGAGAGAGCCAACCAGCAAGCGCAGCAAGTCGAGCGCCACGCCAGTCACGAGAACCATCAGCTCATTCTTCAAGCCTTGCCAAGGTCCTGCGAATCCGTCACCTCAGGAGCCCAAGTAGCCATGCAATCTGCCTCCTCTCTCTCTCTCTCTCTCTCTCTCTCTCTCTCTCTCTCTCGCCGTTGGCTGATATGTAGGTGGAGATGAATGAAGCATTTATGAGCGAGGAGGGCTTTGTAGCAAACGCAGTGTCGCTCCGCACAATTCTCGCTGAGAGCGAGGCTCTTCCGCGAGTGCCGGCTCTGGTCGGGCTTCATTCTTGTTGTGCTCGCTGGCTCGCTCAACCCACTGACCAACGATGGCGCCACTGCGTGTGCCACTTGTGTTGGCGAGCCTGGTGTTGGTGATCGTGGTGGGTAGTTGCGCATCGTCATCGAGGCAGAGCCCCGATGGCACCGTCACCAACGCTGCCGAGAGCCACAAGCCCTACGTGGTGTTCATGAGCCTGCACGCTCGCGGGCACTGGGGCATCATTCACGAGCTGGCACAGCGCGTCGCGAAGCTCGAGCTGTACGAGATTGGATTCGCCATGGCTCGTGAGCGCCAGCAAGTGGTCGAGCAGCTCCAAGAGCTCGGCGTCTCGTGGGTCGACGCTGGCTCGGTGCCGTTCACGTCCGACGAGGAGATTGCGCTCAAGGCCATCTCGTTCGATCCCAGCAGCTCGCCGGCGACACGCATCGAGCTCATCAACCAGTACTTTGGTCGAATCGGCGAGGCGATGGTCAAGCAGCTCAAGCCGACGTTCGAACGACGCAAGCCCGACTTCCTCGTGTGCGATATGATGACGACCGCGTGCACGGACCTTGCCGAGTACTTCTCGATCCCGTCCATGATGGTGGCTCCGTTCACCGGCTGCATTCTGGACTCAGTCGGCTGGTCGATCTCGCTGCCGAGCTCCATGCCGCTCCTCACGATCCCGGTGACGCAGCGAGTCGACATGAGCTTCTTCGATCGCGTGGTGGCGTTCGTCGCGAGGCCGCTGCTCAACGTCCCGAACCGATTCCTGCTCCTCAAGTACCGCAACAGCGAGGTGCGCGACAAGCTGCTCAACCTCCCACCGGTGCCGTCGTGGCACGCGAGCGGCGTGCAGTACCCGAAGCCCCTTGTGGTGGTCGGCAGCTCGCTCGCATGGGAGCCAGCAATCTCGTACCCTCCGTACGTGCATCACGTCGGGCCGCTGCTGCCCAAGAGTGCCGCGAGCAAGATCGACGACGACCTTCGAGCTTGGCTCGATCAGCCACGAGAGAGCCACGGCCATGTGGTGTACGTCGCCACTGGCACCAACGTCGAACTCGATCAAACGCAAGTCGATGCACTCGCTGTTGCAATCAGCCGGGTGGCCGAGGCCGGGCATCGAGTGCTATGGTCTCTGCGATCGGCTCAACAAGCAATGCTCTTCCGCCAATCGAATACCAACAACAACGAGCAACAAGTGACGAACGGAGCATCATGGCGCGAGCGAGTGCGCGTGATGGCGTGGGTGCCTCAGCTCGAGGTGTTGGCACACGAGAACACGCGAGCGTTCTTGTCTCACTGCGGCCACAACTCGCTGATGGAGGCGCTGATGCACGGCCGCGCGATCCTCGCAATGCCGTTCGGCGCCGACCAACCAGTCAACTCTCGACTGGTCGAGCACCATCGCGTGGGATTGGTGACGTCGGCGAGGCCGCTCGTGAGCGACGACGTGGCGCAGAGTCTGTTGCGGCTGCTGGACGACGAGCAGTTCACGATCAACGCACGGCGGCTGCAGAAGAAGCTCGCTCTCGAGCCGGGATTCGACGAGGTCATTCGGCTGCTGAGGATGGGAGTCGAGGCAGGCAACGAGCACTTTACGCCGGCGATCTTCAAGCAACACTGGATCCACCACAACGACTTGGACCTGATCTTGTTGTCGGCGGTGGTGGTGCTCGTCATGTACAAGCTCCTGCGTTGGTGTTGTTGCTGCTTGTTGTGTCGCGGAGCTCGAGCGAGCACCACCAAGCACAAGAGTGAGTGATGGCCGATTGCTCCACCACCACATGATTTTGTTCACTAGTTCACGCCCAAAAACAGCCTAGATTGAGATATTTCGATGGCGAGCGGGAGCGAGATATTTCGCGTATGTTTTCGGTTGCGTTATTTGATCTCTGTTCTGCGAACACCGCTCCACGGATAAATGCACCTCGCTCGTTGTACTTCCTTCATTCGCTCGGTTGCTCGCTTGGTTGCTGTTCTTCTTGTGCCTTCCTTCATTCGCTTGTTTGCTCGCTTGGTTGCTGTTCTTCTTGTGCCTCCCTTCATTCGCTCGGTTGCTGTTCTTCGTTGCTGCCTTCTCGCTCTGTTCACCATGGCCACTGCATCATCGCCCTGCTTTGCGGTCGAGCTCGTTGGTTCGGGAAGTAGCGGCATTCGTGCCGAGTTATGCGGCGCTCGTATCGGTGGCACCGTGGTGGGAATGGTGGCGCGCTACTCGCTCGAGCTGCGCTTCCTCAACCGCCACACCGCGCCCATCGAGGCCAGGTACTCGCATTGATCGACGACATTTTCACTCGGTCGATTGACCACGTGGGTTGCGGTGTATTCAGGATGAGGTTTCGCCGACAAGCGGGAATGTCGATTGTGGGCTACGAGTTCTCGGTCGATGGTCGTCGCGTACGAGGCGTCATTCGCGAGAAGGAGCAGGCCCGCGATATGTACGACGATGCCATCGCTTCCGGATATCGAGCGTCGGCTGTCGAAACAGGTGTGAATGCGCTTGAGTCGTCTGGCTCCCTCACTCTCAAGGAGTCCTAACGCGAGCGCTTCATAGATGATCGCGATCCGATGCTGTTCGCGATCTCGATCGGTAATCTGTCCCCGAATCAAGCGTGCCTGGTGACGATCGATTGCGTACGACCGACCCCGATCCAGCTGAATTGATCGAACCAACCAGAGCACTCACATTGGCGCCTTTCCCTTGGCGTGAATAGATTCACGAGTTGAGCGTCACGACCGAGAAGTATGAGCTGACGATCCCCGCGATCCTGAAGCCGTCATCATCGTCTTGCACGAGTACCGAGAGCGGCAACACCCCCCTTTCGAACCAAGAGCTGCTGCAGGCTCCGGAATTCGTGGGCCTCACGGTCTCGTTGGCCCTCACGCAGGCGGCACCATTCGCTGCAGCTCCTTCGATCGGTACGCGATCCTGATCCCTCACGGCGTGTGCTCAAGCTAAACAAGCAACGCACGCTTGGATTCTGCATCGCGAGCAGATAGCCAGCGTCAGAGCATCGATGATCGACCTGACGGCGCTCATACCAAGGACTACTTTCTCCACACGCCCTCGGTTCCTGCAAAGGTACGTGCGAGACGTTGTTCGCTCGCGACCAGAACTGTCCTCACTCTTGCATCGAATGTGCCTGCCTGCCTGCCTGCCTGCCTGCCTGCCTGCCTGCCTGCCTGCCTGCCTGCCTGTCGACCTGGATCTGCAGCCTCTCGTGCTCACCATCCTGCCAAATCGACCCAATGAGCCGTGCGTCTTGTCCGAGACGCTCGTCGATGCCTCCTCAGACACCAAGATCCCCGCCAATGCCATTGCCATCTCGCTCAATCCCAAGGTCTCAATCTCTCTCTCTCTCGCTCGGGCTCTGGCAAAGAAGAACCAACTGTCTTATAACCTGTGATTGGTCGTACCACAACAGATCGAGCTACCAGCCACAGGCCGAACTCCAACCGAGCTTGTGTTCCTCGTCGATCGTAGCGGCTCGATGGGCGGCAGGCCGATCGCGCAGGTGAAGCGAGCGTTGCAGTTCTTCCTACGCAGCCTGCCCGAGGAAACGATCTTCAACAGTGCGTGAGCGCCCGCCCGCCCGAGACACACTGCTCGAGCCATGCTTACTCGCAGGATGGGTGCTCGATGGTGAATAGTCGTGAGCTTTGGGTCAGGGTACGAGTCCTTATTTCGAGCGAGCACCAAGTACGACCAACGGAGCCTCGACATTGCTTCCAGCGCTGGTACGCACTTGGATCGCTCGTACCGATCGTGAGGCTTCAGTTCATCGCCTCACTCGTGTCTATGGCATGGCAGTCGATCGTATGGATGCCGATCTCGGCGGCACGTGCATCCTCGCTCCGCTGCATTCCATCCTCCGCTCGCAGCCTCGTCAAGGGTACCCTCGTCAGCTCTTCGTCTTGGTGCGTAAATTGCTGCCCAACAGGCGGGTGCATTCTCGTTCATGACCGACTAAGTGCGGTGCTCACCTCCACCACAGACCGATGGGCAAGTGGACGATACCACCCAAGTGATCGAGTTGGTCAAGCAACAGGCCGGAACCACTCGCGTGTTCACGTTCGGCCTGGGAAGTGACGTGTCAATCGAGCTGGTGAACGGGCTGGCGCGCGAGGGCCGCGGTACTGCTGGTACGCCGTTGATCGTGCCCTGGTGACCCCGCTGTCGCAAACAACTCGAGCTCACCGGCTGGCTTGCCTGGTCGCCGTCTTTCGTGGCACGTAGTGTTCATCAACGACTCGGCACAGGTCGAGGTTGCGGTGCTCGAGCAGCTCGAGCGGGCATTGCGCCCCACACTTCACGAGTTGCACGTCAAGTGGCTCGACGAGCACGGCTCTGAGCTTGCGTCGATCGACACGATCCCGAGCGAGTTGCCGCCCGTATTCGATGGTGACCACTTGCAATTCTACGCTCTTACGAGCCAGAAGCCATCGAGTACGCATGATTGCGCCGGATGCTGAGCAACCTGGGCCACTCACCATGTACATACACGTGCAATAACAGCTGTCGTGCTCTCGGCGCTCACGGGAGACCAGAAGGCCGAGTGGTCGTTGCCGATTCGCTGGGAGCCGTGTGACTCGAGTGGCTCGATCGTCCATACTGCCGCGGCTGCGAGTGCCGTTCGTGATCTCGAGATCCAGTACTCCAAGCACAACGACACCGCCGGCCTCAAGGCACGCATCACCGAGCTGTCTCTCGCGTACGTCTCCAGTCCTCGGCGCATCTCTGGGTCGCATTCCCTCGTACTGAAACTGCATCACCTTTGCTACCATTGAATAGCTACAACGTTCTCAGTCAATTTACGTCGTTCGTTGCGATCGACGAGAGCGAGGCCGTCGTTGCCACGCAGGCAATGGTGACCGCCAACTTGGGCGTGCAATTCCGCTCGGACGGCAGCAGCAACTCGGCTTCAATCAATCGCGTACAATCGGTGCAGGCTGTCATGGCGGCCAACGTCGATTCGCTGCTGTCTCGAGGAGAGCGCATCGAATGCCTCCTGGAGCGAAGCCAGGATCTCAGTGCCCAGAGCAACCTCTTCTATCGCTCGGCATCATCAAGCTCCTCGATCTTTGCTCCGGTACGTGGGACATTTGGTTGGCTGCCGGATGGCACAACAGTGCGCGTGGAATGCTCACTCGTATCGGCACGCAGATCTCCGATGCCGTGTCAGCCATCGGCTCGTGGTTTAGCTCGTTCGGTTCTTCAGCAGCGCCAACCTCAGCGCCGAGCGCGACCATGGAAAGTTCTGTGGCCTCATACCCGGCCTCATACTCGGACTCGTGCACCATAGCCGAGCAACCATTGCCACCGCCCGTCCGGTTGGTGCCGTCGAGCGCATGCAACCCGCAACAACAGCTCGAGCAGCTCGTACGGTTGCAGGAGGCATCGGGAGCGTGGCCCTCGAGTGACAACGTAGCCGCTTTGCTTGGCACCACGCTCAAGCGCCTGGCGAGCGCCGCTCCATCAGGAGTCGACCCCAAGCTGTGGATCACACTGGTAGTGGTCGCAGTGCTCGAGACCAAGCACGTCGCCACAAAGACTCAATGGGCTCTGCTGGTCCAAAAGGCAAGGCGATGGGCTGCTGCGCAACTGGCTGCCGCGCAGTTGTCGCAGTCGCTCGAGTCGCTGGTTGAGGCGGCAAAGCAACTCAATCTGTAGAGAGAGAGAGCGAGAGAGCGAGAGAGCGAACGTGCTCGATCGAGCTCGGTCATCGTTCGGTTGGCGTCCACAGCACATTGCTTGTGTATATTGGATGTGTCGTGAGGTCGAATACACAGCTGAGCCTCACAACCAGCGAATGTAGCGGAAGAGTGCAATCGAGATGAAGAGCGTCGCAAGGCACGCAGTTATCACCAACCAGAACCAGAACTCGGGCGGATCCCACAAGGCACCTTGGGGGATACGCCAGTTAGGCATTGAGCTACTGTCGATTGCAGTGTGGAGTATGTATGGCTCGCGCACACATACCTGGAACAGTGGTGTTCATACTGAAGATACTAGTGATCAACAGTTGGAGCGTGATGATGGTTGCCAATGCACCAAACTTCTTGAGCAACTGAAATCAAGTAATGCAGCAACGCATGGTGAGTGAGTCTCTCTCTCTCTCTCTCGCGGTGCTCGTGGAACGACAGACGACGTACATTGTTGGTTACATCAGCATTGATGGCCATCTGCAGCGATAGAAGTGACACATGCATCGACTGCAAGTTATGCAACATGGCCGATGCGAACTATCCTCATACCACCAGGTCATTCGGTAAATGTGAGTCCGATGCTCACCACGGATGAGTGCGAGCACACACACACACCTGCAGCTTGTGAAGAAGCATCTCGATTTGATCTCGAACTTCGAGAATGTAGGGACGAGTGGTCGGCGAGATGTTGCTGGCATCGGATTGAAGCACACTAATGACCTCACGCTTCGCCAACAACAGCGTGTTCAAGCGCATTACCTCTCGTCGTGCGATTGCTTTTGAGCAGGAAACATGATGGGACCCAAGTGTCAGCCGAAATGCATTCGCGATACAACAACAAAGCAAAGAGCGAGATAGCGAGCGTACAGAATCGAGTGAGCAGCTCCGCACGACCCGACAGCCCAATGTGTGGCATAATCTAGCGACGATTCAAGCAACGAGTGAGCTCCGGCTCTCAGCACTGCAAGAATGGAGGCGTAGCATACGTTGTCGATGGCGGCCGTTTCGTTGGCGACAGCTGATACATCCCTGTTCGGTTCAAGCTGCGATGAGCTGCACTCGGCCTTGGAATCGCCTCAGCGGTGCCATACGTGTGTGCTACATACCGTGTCAATGCATCGACCGAGGCATCGACTGCCTTGTACAGTACCCAATCGTGCTGCAGAGTCTCGGAAGGAATGTTCCCCTGCAATCGATCGAGTGCGTAGCCATCAGTGCTTCGAAGCCCAAACGCGAGGGAGGCATCAACAACGAGATGGTACCGCTGCGTGGCGGAGCTCGGTCATGAGCTGCGAGTCTCCATGGTGCACCGAGATCAACACCTGACGGAACAGCAAGAAGTGCAAGAATCGCGTCTCGCTGACGTTGTAGCCCGTCTGCACGAGCACGGGGCCAATGGGTCAACGGAGCACATCGGGGCGGCCAATGGCCGCAGCATTCTCATCGGCGCCGATCGGTGGCATCGTACTCGAGTGCGTTCGCAGAGGGTCAGATGCAGGTAGGATCCGAAGCGTGCCACACGCTCGGTGGCCTCCTCGGGCTTGGTCAATACTTCCTCCGAGATTGGATGGACTCGAAAGGCTGGCGTTGGATGTGTGTGAGAGAGATCGAGAGAGATCGAGAGAGATCTTTGTTCGTATGAACGAGGGAGCAGTGTAGAGTACGTACCACTGCAGAGAGTGTCCAAGACCTCGCGAGTTGGATCGGCGATACTCACCCAATACTAGGTACCGAGAAGCAGTGATGAGTGAGCATCGATCTCCATGGAGATGTGTGTTTGTGTGGATGTGTGCATCTCGAGAGCGCTTGTACCATGTCATCGGTGCCTTCGAAGTTGGCGAGACGCTCCAGCTCCTCGACTCCAATCGAAAGGCTCTCATATCGATGAATCGAATATTGAGTGATCTACGCATGCATCTCTTGCGGTTTAGATGCTTGGACGGACCGACCGATGGATGGATGGATAGATGGAGTGAGAGAGCAGCAGCAGCGTCGTCGTACGTGGCAGTGCGAGGTCGTCGCCGTTCGCTCGGAGTCAACCTCGACCAACTCGAGATCCATTGGTATCCTTGACGACCCTCGGCCCAAGTAGGAGCATCAACAATGATGAATAGGAGGCAGCTGATGGCGGAGGCAGCCTGCAAGCGAAGAGCGAGAGAGAGCAGAGAGCAGGAGGGACACTGGGGTGCGTGTGTTGGAGGGGCGAGGGCAGCGAGCAACTGATGATGGTGGACGGCTTCGGTGGCTCGGAGTTTGCGCCAACAACAACCAACATCGGAGATTCATTGCTCGCGTGTATCTTTCTCGCTTCCCTCTCATATCAGCATCAACAACAACATCGGAGTATCTCTCGCTGCTCTCGTGTATCTTCCTCGCTTGCTTCTCCTATCAACATCAACAACAACATCGGAGATTCATTGCTCTCGTGTATCTTCCTCGCTTCCCTCTCATATCAACAACAACATCGGAGTATCTCTCATATCAACAACAACAACATCGGAGATTCATTGCTCTCGTGTATCTTTCTCGCCTCCCTCTCAACAACATCGGAGTATATCTCATTGCTCTCGTGTATCTTCCTCGCTTCCCTCTCGTATCAACATCAACATCAACATCGGAGTATCTCTCGCTGCTCTCGTGTATCTTCCTCGCTTGCTTCTCCTATCAACATCAACATCAACATCAACATCGGAGTATCTCTCGCTGCTCTTGCCCTTGTCCACCATCTACAACCGCCGTCAGTGCTCGAGTTGTAGATACCTGGCTGATGCGTACCTCCACAGTCTGCTCCTGGATGACTACCCGGCCAAGCCTCGAGCCCACCCACCTCTCGCCCCCCAGCAAGCAAGCCTCTTGAGCCGTTGAACTCGATCTATGGCTGCCAACAGCGCCTTCGTACTCGTGGCCCTGGCGGCGCTGCTATTGCTCCTCCTCTCGGGAGCCTCGTCTCAGCAGCAGGAGCTGCACCTGCGACGCAAGCTGCCGTCCCCGACGCCATCGCCCACACCGACGATGGGCACACCGCCGCCACCGCCGTCTCCTCCGCCACCATCATCGACGAACTCGACGACCCCGACCCCCACACCGACCCCGTGTGCCGACCACACGTGGTACAAGTGCATGGCATGGAATCCGTGGGGTGCAACGATCGTGGCCATCGTGTGCGGCACGATCATACTCGGCACCTTGTTGGTGGTGGTGGTCGAGCTGCACCGATGCTACGTCGACACTGGCACCTTGCCATGCCTGCCCAAGCGCAGCGCTCCCACTCGTTGGCGCTCTCTCAACCCTGCAGTGTAGGCCAGCTTGAGAGCACTCACCATTTATTCGAATCTCGATCTCGATCCGAACTCGTATTCTCGCCTTCAAGTCCAGCGAAGATATCGGAATAAAGCAATCAACACGAACAACGAGAATAGGCAGACGTAGATCACGACCCAGAACCAGTACTCGGGTGGGTCCCATCTATTGCCTACGATTGTATCGCAAGAGGAGTCAGTCACTCGGTCGATCGATCGAATGGATGATCGAATGATGCCACGAGCTCGTTCGTACCTGGCACGGGCGTGTTCATGCCAAAGTAACCCGTAATAGCGTACGCCAGCTCGACCATCATCGTGACGATGGTCGTACGTTTCACATACTGGTGAGCACGCGAGCGTCTTGTTGGTAAGAGACGAGCGCACTCGCGTAGCTCACTCGACACACCGTACCAATGCCGTGTCCTCTTGCTTGATGGTCGCCTCGAGAACTGCCAGCGACACATGGATCGACTGTAGATTTTGCAGCATGGACGACGAGACCTACACCAGCAAGGTATGAGTGCCTCGGGTGTACAAAAGCAACAACAACAACGACGACGACATACCTCGAGCTGGTTCATCAGCGATTGCACGTGGTCTTTCACCTCCTGAAGGTAGGGCTTGGTACTCGGTGCCAGCGTGCTCGAGCCAGACAGCAAATGACTGAGCGAGTCGCTCTTTGAGAAGAGCACCGACGTCAGCTGCGTGCTTTCCTTCCTTGCAATCGCTTCACAAACAAATACAAGATCGTAAGGCGGGAGACAGATCGACCTTGGCACTTGTTTGTACAGCACCACATACTGAAGCTCGAAAGGAGGTCCTCCTGTCCCTCGACTTGGTCAACCTGCGAAAGTTTCTAAATAGTATCCGCGTTCCACACTCATGCAAGTTAGCGCACTGACCGGTATCGCGAGTGCACACCATTAGATGTGTGCTCGTGGCCATTCGTACACCGTCGATCGAAATCGTAAATTCAGTGGAGGCCGCGACGACGCTACATTCACACCGCAGCAATGTGCATCATCATGAGCCATCATCACCTCACAGGTCCTACGCTCGTGAGTACCTACCTGATCAGCGCATCGACCGAGATATCGGCTGCCTTGTACAACACCCATTCGTGCAGTGGAATCTCGGCAGATACAGCACCCTACGCTCGCAGCGAACAAGTAGCATTAGCTAACGATCGTTCGATTGTTGGGACAATCGATGATGGTTCCTTCCGACATACACCAATCGCTCCGCGAACGGCATCCATCATTGGCGACTCTCCACGATGCACCGTCAGAATCATGCTGCGGAAGAGCAACATGTGAACGTAGCTGAAGCGCGCCTGCTCTCACACACACAGAGACCTATCGGTCAGCCATGATGCTCGTGACACGCGGTGGCATTGTGAGTTTCCGTACTCGAACGCGCTCGGTGATGGTAAAGTGGAGGTAGGTGCCGTAACGCGACACTCGCTCCGACATGGTGAACGCTCCGGGCAGCAGCTCCTCTTGCGATACCGAATGCAATTGAAATGCTGCAAGGTCACACAACAAGGTCAAGGTCATCATGCAATCCAACTATCCCGTCGATGAGACAGAGAGAGGCAGACGGCTTCTTGGTACCATCGCTAATGGCATCGACCATCTCGCGTGTTGGGTTCCAAACCGCGGCCCAATGCTATACCAACATTGATCGATCGAACGAGCAATCCATGAGAACGAGCATTGTTCGCATGATCATTTGAGAGAGAGAGAGAGAGAGAGAGGGAGAGGTGCCACTCGAGCACGCACGTAGGTCAAGTTGGAGCCGCTGTGTTGCTGCAGCATCTGGTGACCCAACTCAACGAGCTCCTCGATGGAGATGGCGCGTCGTTGACCGGTTGCTATCTCGGTCAGCTGTATCTCCGGACCATGGGCAGTTCCTGCACCATACGTGCCAAGGTTGTCGGCGGCAGGGTTGAAGTTCGTGGAGTCCAATGGTTCCATCATGGTGCTCGAACGAATGCGCGACGCGAAGATGCTGAGTCTTCAAGGCATATGTGCGCAAACGATGGTGATCCTACGCTTACGTGTCGTGAACGAATGCCGTGGGAGTGATGGGAGAAGCGAGAGCGATCCAGGGCGCTTGATGATGAGGGAGAACCAGCAAGAGACTTGATGATGAGGGAGAACCAACAAGAGATACTCGATGCTTGATGAGGGAGAACCAACAAGAGATACTCGATGCTTGATGATGAGGGAGAACCAACAAGAGATACTCGATACTTGATGATGAGGGAGAACCAACAAGAGATACTCGATGCTTGATGATGAGGGAGAACCAACAAGAGATACTCGATGCTTGATGATGAGG
>Ga0209935_1001494_pt1 | contig 36274 bp, 36 predicted proteins | sample ThiBio_1000_plan_2_FD_183958 | JGI IMG/M metagenome (GOLD analysis project Ga0209935, IMG submission 183958) | Wastewater bioreactor microbial communities from Cape Town, South Africa - Thiocy_cont_1000_plan (SPAdes) | ecosystem: Engineered > Bioreactor > Thiocyanate-remediating >...
AGCAGAAAAGCAGAAGAGCAGAAGAGCAGAAGAGCAGAAGAGCAGAAGAGCAGAAGAGCAGAAGAGCAGAAGAGCAGAAGAGCAGAAGAGCAGAAGAGCAGAAGAGCAGAAGAGCAGAAGAGCAGAAGAGCAGTTTAGAGATGAAGAAAAGGCTTCTCTTGTCAAGGGGTGATATTTAATTTCCCTTCTAAATTCTGCTTTTCTGCCATTCTGTTTTCTGCAGTTCTGCTTTTCTGTAGCTCTGCCCTTCTGCTACACTGAAATGGCTGGGGGACCTGGATTCGAACCAGAGTTGCCCGGTCCAGAGCCGGGAGTTCTACCGCTAAACTATCCCCCAAGGATCAAGTGCTGCAGTGTAGCAGATGGGCAGAAGGACAGAAAAGCAGAAAAACAGGATTCAGAAAAAAAAATGGGTTTGGAGCAAAAGCCACAGGTTAGCTCCCTACTCGTCTTTACGGGCATCTCATCACTCAGAGAGGCCGAAGAAGTCAATAATGAACTTAAATTTCTGGATCGCCACGCCCACTTTATGGGCTCGCGAAGACGATTGTGGGAAGCACCCCCTCTCGTCTTTGCGAGGAGCTTTGCTCCGAAGCAATCCAGATTTTTTAACTTTGGAACCCTCAATTTTAATTTAATTGGGCATACTAATTAACCTGAGTATTGGATAAGGAGCCATGCAAACCTCCTTTTCGCTTTCAGAGATCGTGTCATCCTTGGCAAGAAATGCTTTGTTTTTCAAAGGAAAACATTAGAAATTTCTTAGCCGAGGATCCATTTATACACAGAGAATCTCGAACAGTTTTTTCATTGAATATCTAAACACAAGATCCTCGGCCAAGAAAAGGTAATGCCTGCTTCGCTAGGCAAAGCTTTTCTTGCCAAGGATGACACGGAGAGGGAGGAGGAAAAATGTTTTTTAATGGATTACGTACACAACAGATTTTCTTATCCAAAACTCAGGTTAGTTAATAAATTCTAATGCATTTTATCAAATATTGACAATAGCCGATAAAATTTTTACATCTTAGCTATTCTGAGTACAAATATGGAGATTATGATGGTTCTCTCACAATTAAATAAGCTTAAAACAACAACTTTCCTTCTTCTGAGCGGAACAATTCTTTTATTTAGTTCTCTTTCAACGCGCGCAATGGAGGAAGAAAAGCCAGATTATATCGAAACCAGGACTAAACTGCGGATTTCTCAGCCTCGACTTGAAGGTATTGAAATTCCCTCTAAGCCAGAAGAAGTAGGTGTTAAAGCCTGCGACTATTCTTTTCCAATGGTTGAAGGTTCATGGAGTGATCTTTCTAGCTTTACACTACAAACTTTACGCAACTTCGAGCAAGATAAAGGAAGAGGGATACTTTTCGTCCACTCTCTTGAAGATATTATGGGCGCCACACAGTGTTTTACAAAAATGTGGAATCGCAATCATCCAGAAGATCAACGCACGGTACATGGTGAGAATTTTCATGAAGTTTTTAGCCATAAAGAGTTTATAGATCATTACATTGAGTATGTATTAGCTCAACGCTTTTTAATTTCTGGTTCAGTCCTTGCTTTTAACGAAAGCCCTACCTTCACCCTCAGATCTACATTTTCACCTGTCAACTTTATTTTTGATGTTCCCAAAGAGTGTGTTGTTATTACAGCATTGCGTGATGCAGGGACACCTGTGTGTTATGCCCCTGTAAAAGATCTAGCAGTCCCAAGAAATGTTGATTTTGAGCGCTATGCGGCAAAATATGCATCAGAAAGAATAACATTAGATGCACTTTTCCGTTTTCCCGAACTTCAGATGTATGTGGGCTCTAACGCTTATTATAATAAAATGAATGAAGTCGGGGTATTGAGTTGTGCTCAAAGAGGAGAAGAATACTTCAGGCCTAATGTCGTTGGCGTGTTAATTAACACTTCTGCTCCTCTTCCTGGCTTTGATCATGGTAATGGCAAACGAAATGAGGATTGGGCCATTGCCATTGAAGATTTTGCAAAAGCGAATAATCTTCCTCTTTTGCGCCGCGACGAACAGACTCAAGCAACTTTCAATGAAGAAGATGCAAAAATGATGGCGAATGAATGGTTTGATGATAGAACAGATTCTCTATTTTCCTATGCACAAAATAGAGATGATTTTTTATCCATTGAAGAAACTTCTTTAAGGGCTGAATTGCATATGCTTGTGACTCAAGGCGGTGTTGGTCAAGATGTAATTAAGGAGCAGCCTAAGTTTGCACCCGTCTTCCCACATTATTTTGATGACCCTACTTATGTAAAAAAGAGCCAGAGGTTCTTACTGTCAGATGAGCAGTTAGAAACTTATGGATTAAAAAGAGAATAAGAGACTAAGAAAATGTCTCTCCTTCACAGAAGGAGGGACATCTTATGAAACTCGAACGTTCAACCGCTCCGCTTAAGCTTTTCCTCAATTTTAAGGTGGTTTTACGTGTAATTTATATCAAATATACATTGACACCAAATTAAAGATGATATATTCGAGAAAATATTAATGAAAATATGGTGTATTCTATGATGTTATTAAACAATTTTCGGAAAGCAACTTTTCTACTTCTTAGTGGAACGATTTTATTATCCACCTCTCTCTCAACCTACGCCATGGAAGAAGATCCATCTGCGGAAACATCTCGTTTGGCGTCTAAGCCTCAACTTAAGGGTATTGAGATTCCCTCTAAACCTGAAGATGTGGGAGTTGAAGTTGGAGAATATTCACATAAAGCAGTGGAAGATTCATGGGGAGCTCTTTCTCAATTTACAGCACAAACTTTGCACAACTTCCAACAAAATCCAACAAACCCAAGAGGCATACTCTATGTGCATTCTCCTGAAGCTATTATGGGAGCAGAAGAGTGTTTTACACACGTGTGGAATAAAAATCACCCCCAAGATCAGCGCACTGTACAAGGTGATAATTTTGATGAGGTGTTTTCTTCTGAGGAGTTTGTAAACAATTATATTAAATATGTATTGGCTCAACGTATTTTAATTTCTGGATCCGTCCTGGCTTTACATGAAGAGCCCCAATATACACTTCGGTCTACATTTTCACCGGTCAACTTTATTTTTGATGTCCCCAAAGAGTGTGTCACCGTTACATCGATAGAAGACGCAAGAACTCCTGTCTATTACGCTCCTTTAAAATATGGTTATAATACAAGGGAAGAGACTTTTAACTATGCGAAAAATTGCGCCCCTACAAGGGTGACCTTAGATACTCTTGTCCGTTTTCCAAAATTTGGGAATGAATCTAGGGCGTACTATAATGGAATGAATGAAGTAGCTATCTTAAGTTGTGCTCAAAAAGGAGAAAATGAATTTTTTAGACCTAAAATTGTTGGTTTACTAATTAACACTTCAGCTCCCCTACCAGGTTTTGATTATGGTAATGCGGAACGAAATGAAAAGTGGATTGAGGCTGCGCAAAATTTTGCAAAAATTAACAACCTCCCTCTTTTGGAACTGAATGAAAAGACCCCAACAACTTTTACAAAAGAACATGCAGAGGGAATAGCAAACGAATGGTTCGGAGGTGAGACAAGCTCTTTATACGATTATGAGCTCAAAAGAGACACATCTTCTTCCAAAAAAGAAGGGGGCTTATTCAATAAATTCTATTCATATATTAAAGAAAAAATGCCTGATTTTGGTACCGTAAAAAAGTGTCAGACTTTTTTACTCTCGAAGGAACAATTAGAAACCTATGGGCTAAAAAGAGAATAACAAACTCATAAAATGTCTCTTCTTCCATGAAGAAGAGACATTTTATGAAATCCGCAAACTCAACCGCTCCGCCTTAAGCTTTTCCTCAGCCTTGACCCTTTTTTGCATATCATTCTTCCCGTATTTTTGGCTCTCAAGAATCATGTCCGAAAGAGTTTTTTCATCAAAACCATAGGAGGGACGAACTTCTATATGTTGGCTAAGACCTGTTGTTTTTTCAAAAGCACTCACCGTCAAAAGTCCTTCAACATCAACAGCAAAATCAACCCGAACACGGGCTGCTCCTGCGGGCAATGGCGGCAATCCGAAAAGATCAAACTGAGCCAAAGACCTACAATCTTGAACAAATTCCCGCTCCCCTTGGACCACATGGATCATCATGCCCCCCTGTCCATCTTGATGGGTCGTAAACTCTTGAGAGGCCAAGGCTGGAAGGGGCGTATTGCGAGGAATAATTTTCTCCACAAGCCCTCCTATCGTTTCAAGCCCCAAGGAAAGAGGTGTAACATCCAAGAGAAGCGCATCCGATCCATACCTTAATCCATGGGCGAAAAGAGACGCCCCCAAGGCTACGGCTTGATCGGGATCAATATCACATAAAGGAGCCTTTCCAAAAAAAGCCGCAACTTCTTGCCGTACGAAAGGCATACGCGTCATCCCACCCACGAGAACGACTCCTTTAACGTCCCCAACAGAAAGTCCAGCATCCTGAAGAACATCTCCTGTAATATTGATCGTTCTCTTTACAAAAGGAGCGGCAAGAGCTTCAAGATCATTACGCATCACCCCCTCAAAAGAGTTGTGCTCTGTAAGGTTTTCTTTAAGCGCACGGGCGTGCCTCACATCCCTTAATTTAAGATGCTCGGCTACCGCATGGTCAATATCATCTCCTCCTAAATTCAAATCCCCACCTGTGGCCAAAACTTGAAAGACACCGTTCTCTAACTTCAAAAGAGAAAGATCAAAGGTTCCTCCGCCAAAATCATAAATGCCGTAGATCCCTTCAGACCCCGTTTCGAGGCCATAGGCCAAAGCGGCTGCCGTAGGTTCATTGATAAGACGTAGTACTCTAATACCAGCAAGGGCTGCGGCTTGCTTGGTTGCCACACGCGCAGCTTCATCGAAATAGGCGGGAACCGTAATCACAGCCCCTTCAACAGGCTTCCCAAGCCTTTTTTCAACCCCTTGCTTCATATAGGAAAGAATATGGCTTGCAACTTCAACGGGAGTAAGGGTATGGGCGCCTAACTGAAGACGAATGCCGATGCCGGGGGTTAGCTGTGGAAATTGGGAACAAATTGGATCTTTACGATCCCGCCCCATCAAACGTTTGGTGGAGCTGAGTTTTTCGTTCAAGGATTCACCCACGGTGAATCCTTCTTCAGTGAGGCTCACAATGGAAGGAATAAGAGGACCTTTCCCTTCAACGTCCAAAACACAGGGTTTATTATCTTGTACAAGGGCAACAACGGAATGGGTCGTCCCGAGATCGATTCCAACGACAACCCCTTCCCCATGAGCATGGGGACCTGAGGTTTGTCCTGGTTCAACGAGTTGTAATAGCATGATACTTATTCCAGTTACTTAATTCTGGATTGCTTCGCTCCGCTCGCAATGACGAACGGGAGGAGCTTCATTGCGAGGAATGCAATGACGAAGCAATCCATAAATTATCTTTTAATAATTTCCGCACATAGGTCAGTCGATAAAGACTCACCCGCGCACTTTCATCATCCTTTTCTTCAAAAGCAGTCTCCAAGTTTTTCAAAAGCTTTTCTTCCTCTTGGCGTAATTCCAAACTCAAATCTTCTCCTGCTTCCAGACGATCATTCCACTCCATTACCTCACCCAAAAAGAGTGGATCATGGGAGAGAGGCTCCACCCCCTTCACCTTCAACAAAAAAGAAGCCCGTTGGAGGGGATCTTTCAGGATGATATAAGCCTGGTTGAGGGCCGTCGATTTTCTTAACGCATCATCCTTTTCCGCCTCACTTGACAAAGCGAACCGATCAGGATGGGTTTTCTTTTGCTCCTCGAAATACCGCTTTTCAAGGCTATCCACATCCAATGAATAATGCTTCTCAAAACCAAAGACTTCAAAGGGATCAAACATGGAAGGATTCCCCGCATCCACACCGACCCTTTTCATTCGGATTTTCAAACACAAAGCCAGAAGAAAGCTTGTCTTCTACATAATCCATTTGAGACCCCATGAGAAACATAACGGCCTTTGGATCAATGAGAACCTTCACCCCATGGGCTTCAATGACTTCATCATAAGCCCCCGCTTCATCAGCAAACTCAAGGGTATAGGAAAGACCAGAACATCCCTTGGACTTAAGGCCAATACGAATACCGTATGCGGGTTTGCCTCGACTTTTCAACAACGTTTGCACACGTTGGGCTGCTGATTCAGTGATGGTTAAGAGCGCCTGAGTCATTAAGCCGCTCGATGCTTTTGCTTATAATCTTGAATGGCTGCCCGAATCGCATCTTCCGCCAACATCGAACAATGGAGTTTAACGGGTGGCAAGGATAAATGCTGAGCAATTTCCGTGTTCTTAATGGTATTTGCCTGATCCAGGGTTTTTCCCTTAATCCATTCGGTCGCAAGGGAACTTGAAGCAATGGCCGATCCACACCCGAAGGTTTTGAATTTCGCGTCCTCAATCACTCCTTGATCATTGACTTTAATCTGGAGCTTCATCACATCCCCACACGCCGGAGCGCCCACAAGCCCCGTCCCCACAGCCTCATCCTTTGCATCAAGAGCACCCACATTGCGGGGATTTTCGTAATGATCAATAACTTTTTCTGAATATGCCATGTATTTTCCTTCTCTTAATGGGCTGCCCATTGGATTGATTTTAAATTAATGCCTTCACGACTCATCTCCCAGAGGGGACTCATTTCTCGCAGGCGATTGACTTCTATGATAATTTTCTGTGCGGCCGCATCAACTTCTACTTCTGTTGTAAATCGCCCAAATCCAATCCTTAGGGATGTATGAGCCATTTCTTCTTCAACGCCGAGTGCCCGTAAAACATAGGAAGGTTCAAGGGATGCTGAGGTACAAGCTGATCCTGAAGAAACAGCTAACTCTTTTACACCCATCATCAATCCTTCTCCTTCAACGTGAGCAAAACTGATGTTCAAGTTTCCGGGAATGCGCTGTTCAAAGTCTCCATTCAGGTAAACTTCCTCAAGTTCTGAACGAATGGTGTTATAAAAACGATCTCGCAGAGTACAAAGCCGTGCATATTCTTCTCTCATTTCTGCTTGAGCAATAGCGCAGGCTACCCCCATCCCCACACACAAAGGAGTCGAAAGAGTTCCTGATCGCATCCCTCTTTCTTGACCCCCACCCGTAATAAGCGCTGTTAAACGAACTCTTGGCTTGCGTCTCACATAAAGGGCACCAACCCCTTTAGGCCCATAAAGTTTGTGAGCAGAAATACTTAAAAGATCTATGTTCATCGCTTCCACATCCATCGGAATTTTTCCAACTGCCTGAGCGGCATCCGTATGAAAGAAAACACCACGTTCACGGCAAATTTTTCCAATCTCTGCAAGCGGTTGAATCACCCCAATTTCATTATTGACCGCCATAATTGAAACAAGGGCTGTGCGATCCGTAAGGGTATCCCGTAAACGATTTAAATCAATAATCCCATTGGGCTGGACAGGCAAATAAGTGATTTTGAAACCTTCCTGCTCTAAGTGACGACAACTATCAAGGACACACTTGTGTTCGGTCACACACGTAACGATATGGTCCTTCTGTGCCTTATAGAATTGAGCCACCCCTTTCAGGGCAAGGTTATTGGATTCCGTAGCCCCACTCGTGAAAATCACCTCCCGTGGATCGGCATTGATGATTTTGGCAACATGTCCGCGCGCGCCCTCAACAGCTTCTTCCGCTCGCCATCCATAAGCATGACTGCGAGAATGGGGATTTCCAAACTCTTCCGTAAAATAAGGCAACATGATTTCCAAAACCCGGGGATCACAAGGGGTTGTGGATTGATAATCTAAATAAATGGGCCGAGTTACCATCAAGAGGCCTCCTTAATTATTTGTTTAGCATGGATGTTCTTCCATGTCTGAATGAATGCATCAACTTCATCTTCCTGAGTTTTCCAGCCCATGCTGACACGAATCGCACATTGTGCCTCCTCAGGGCTCACGCCCATCGCGGTAAGAACGTGAGAATTTTTCATTTTACCGGAAGAGCACGCCGATCCTGCACTGACAGCAATCTTATTAAGATCAAAGGCTATCAGTTGAAGCTCTGCAGGTACACCTGGCATTCCCAAAGACAAAACATGGCCCACACGAGAGCCCTTCTTCCCATACACAATAGCCTCAGGCAATGCGCCTTCAATTTTTTGTTGAAATTTATGAAGACGCTTGGAAACACGAGGCTCTTCCTTCAAAGCTTCATGTAATGCAGCTGCAAAGCCTAAGATGAGTGACGCTGACAATGTGCCCGAACGCATCCCATATTCTTGTCCGCCACCAGGAATCAAAGGCTTAAGATGCACATCGGATTTTAAAAGCAAGGCCCCAATACCAATCGGTCCTCCACACTTGTGGGCAGAAATAGTCATCATATCTACACCAAGATTCTTAAATGAAAAGGGGATATGACCGGGCGCTTGACTAGCATCTGTATGGACCTTCCACCCTTTGAATTGAGCTAAGCGGGTAGCCTCTAAAAGCGGTTGAATCACCCCCGTCTCATTATTGACAAACATAAGAGAAAGAAGACCTGGCTTATCAAAAGAGGATAGAATTTTCTCTAAAATTTCAAGATCGATACTTCCCTCCTCCGTCACGGGAATGTGATGAGCGTTCGGTGCACTTTTCAAAACCGAATCATGTTCAATGGTAGAAGCGACTATAGGTATAGACCCAAGACCGGAAAGAGCGAGTGCGTTCGCTTCAGTGCCGCCACTCGTAAAGACCAATCGTTCTGCACCCACATCTTGTAAAATGTTCTTTCTGGCGCCATCAATTAGCGATCGTAACTTCCGCCCCACCTGATGCACGGAGGAGGCGTTTCCTTGCCAATTGAGAGCCTCTATCACAGCTTTTTGAGCACATGGCCTTAAAGGCACAGACGCATTATAATCCAAATAAATCATGAAAGTCGCCTTTCACACACATCCGCAAGAGAAACCCCACTTAAATACTGATGCATTTGTCGTCCAAGGCCCGCCCAAAGATCGTGTGTTAAGCACTGTCCCTTTGTCCCAAGACATCCCGTTACGGACTCTTTTTTACACCGCGTTGTCTGCAACGGCTCACCAATGGCTTCTAAAATGTCCGAAATGCGGATGGTATCTGCCTCACGCGCCAAGGTATACCCACCCAACTGTCCACGTGTACTTGCCACAAATCCCTGTTGACGGAGTTTCACAAACAGCTGTTCCAAATAGGTCAGAGGCAACGCTTGCCGACCCGCAATTTCTGTGAGTGCCAAAGGCTTCCCCTTGCCATAATAAGCAAGATCAACAAGTGCCATTACTGCATATCTTCCTTTGGTGCCAAGTTTCATATGTGCTTCCTTAATTCGTAACGACTCATTCCTCTCCCCGCGTGTCATCCTTGGGCTAGAAAAAGCTTGTTTTTCATCAGAAAAACAACGACTTTTCTTGACCCGAGGATCCTGTTGCCAAGGATGACACAAGCGGGTGAGTCATTACCTTCGTTCGTCTTCTTTCCTTGTATGATTCCTGACTATTTTAGTCAAGTATGAAATAAAACCATTCGCGTCTTTATAATTGCTTAATGCTTTTTTTTATGATGAGTACGTAAAGTTTTTACCAAGAACTGTTTTTCCAGAGAAAACAAATTCTCTAGCAAGACTATCATCAAACAAGGAGATTTAAGATGAAACAATTTTTATTAACAGCCGTCCTACTTTTAGGTATCAGTCAAATACTTATGGAAGGAACTAAGGCAGATGCAGAGTGCCCTAAAAACCTCACTCTAGAAGACATCAATGCAATCATAACAAACAAATCAGATTATTCTACAGTATTGCATGGTGTAAAATTAACATTTGATAACAAATTTAATTCTGAACTAGAGGAGAATTATAGAATAACGTTGGATAGTAAGATTACAGGAGAAAGTTACCATGTTTTTTCCCAGGGAGGATGCACATTTGAGATTGTCCATAATAAGAGCCTAGCAGACCCTGTGACTACTGTTCATAAAATAAAACTAATTACCACAAATCCTTAAAAAATGAGAAAAATGAGGGGAATACTTCGATTATTCCCCTGAAATTGTAATGCTAGTCGTGATGAATGGTCTACAAGGTTTATCAGATATTTAACTGATTATGCATGAAAAAAGCTCCAAAGTGACCTCTGGAGCTTTCATTAAGAAAAGGACAGCAGGGGTTATTCTACTTGCGCCGCATTCTCTCCTTCAAATCCTTTACCGACCGCACGTTCATACTCAGAATTAGCACTCTCAGTCGCGATGGGGATGTTCAGATCAGAGGGAGCTGCAGTTGCTTCGGGTAGTCTTCCACTGATTTGACGATTGTATTCGTGTTTAGCTTCAGCCACACATTCATCGTATTCAACTCGACTAGATGATCGATTTCTCAGACAATTATCAAGAGCCTGACAAAATTGACTCGCGGGCTCATAATGAATCGTCCCTCCATGTGTTGCTGCCCAATCGTAACATTTCTGGATATCCTTAGTTGATTCAGGAAAAAGCTCTTCTGCATAGATGGGATTGACCCATACAAGAGCAGTCACAGCAGCAGATAAGAAAATAGAAATTTTCATAAGATTTCCTTCTTTTAATTATTATTCTTAATGGACGTAAGCCACCTTCTGTAAAGGTAAGCTTGTGAAGAGTATTTTGTCAATTCACCCCTTCCGAGTTCTAAAAATTCATAAGGTAAGTGTTGTTTTTACATCTCACTCAAATCTAAGCCTTTAGAGAAACAGACTTGCATCTCCTCCATACTTTCTTTAAAAACCAAGGCAATGCCGAAGTAGCTCAGTTGGTAGAGCAACTGATTCGTAATCAGTAGGTCGGGTGTTCGATTCACCTCTTCGGCACCAGGGTTTACAAGGAGTTTTAGAGTATAAGGATAAAGGTCTGAAAATAATTTTCACCAAATTTTCACCAACGTAGCAAAAATAAAAATAGGGTCACTTTTTTAGAATTTTCCATTTGATTTTTTTCACTTGAGAGCTCTATTCTTAGAAAAATAAAAAAATATAGGCATTGTCTCGTATTATGGGACTCAAGCATAGCTTCAGGGAGATTGCAAAACCAACTCTTGGGGGGATAGGTGTTCTTATCCTTCTCTCCCTTATTTTTGCGGGAGGGTATGTTTATGTTGACTATCGTGGGTACCTTGCATCCTATCAAGTAACGCAGCAGAAAGCGCTAAAAGAAGCTCAAGAAAAAATCCAATGGAACATTGAGAATTTAAAAAAACTCTCTGTTCTGACAAGCAATAGAATTGCTGCATCCCAAGGAGATCTCAAACGAATTCAAAATATTTTAAATTCCTCTCATTCTTTATTGCCGGACGCAGATTTTCTTAAGATACAAAAAGTGACTTACAATAAACTCTCCAAACCCAAGATTGTGGTCACAAGATTTGGCACTCTTCCTTTAAAGCCTGAAAATATTCCTTCAGAGACACCTCATAAAAAAGGCCCCTCCATAGTTTTTCAGGAAAAGTCCATAAGTTGTAAAACTTGGGTTTTCAATCCTGAGGGCAACCTTGAGGGTCTTTTAGAAATCCACCTTGATCCCTCAAATTTTAAAACCATGCTTCATATTGGGCCTTTTCTTTCCTTTGTGCCCAATAAGGCCTTTACTCTTTTGCAAAAGGTCCCCTTACCTATTTATGGCAAAACACCTGATCCCTTTTGGAGATTTTATTATAAAAACATTAGCCATTATGCCGTATTCTTTCTCTTTATAATTCTCTCTCTTATTATCATTGTGCTGATTGGTTATTATTTAGGTCTTCGAATCCAAAAGGTCTACAAGGAGAAGCTTGAAAATCTTAAAGAAGAGCTATCTAACCTAAAAGCTGAGTTATCTAAGGCACAAGCCAATGAAGATAAAGTGAAAGAAATCCTTGTTGCTCATCAACAGCGAATACAGAGCCTTCAGGTCACATACCAATCCTACAAGAAGTTTCAAACGAGCTTTAAGAGCCATCAAAGGGAGCAAGCTAACCATATCCTGAGATCGTTAGACGTTGCCATGCGATCTCTCAGCAATCCAAAGGGTCAGCTTGCAACCAAAGATCTTACGGAGGTTATTGGCTCTTCTATTCGTGTTGCTGAGCGTATCTCAAGTGGTATCCCGTCAAAGATAAAAAATGAGCCTATAAAAGTTATAAAAATCTTAAACAATATCAGGACGCTTTTTACAGAAAGAATATATAAATCTAATCTTACTATAGAAATGAGCTGTTCTGAAAAGTTACTTTATCATGGTGATCCTCTTCTTATAGAGCTTATTCTGGTGAATGTAATTGGAAAGCCTCTCCATGTGGTTCCTAAAAATGGAAAGATTATAATTAAAGCGACTGATCAAAAGGACGGTCTCCAAATTGAGGTAAGAGATAATGGGTTTCCCTTTGATGAGAAAATTCAAAATCAAATTAAACAATCTTTTGATTTCTTTGTTTCTGATGAGGTTTTCCACCAACTTTGCCAAGAGAATGGTTTGCTCTATGAATGTACGAAATCTAAGAATGGTCTTAATATAGCGAAGATTGTCTTTCCAACCGCTGTTAAAGTATCATTGAGCGATAACGTTATCCCACTATTCCAGAAATAGAGATGTCCTGGCAGAAAGAATGATGAAGAATCTTTACATTCAAAAGGCATTTTTTCTTCTCTTTGGGTACGTTTTTTATCTTTTGTTTTCTCTCAATTATTTATCTGCCTTTCATCCAAAAGTCAGTAATCTTTCAAACGCGAATTTTTTCTTTATTGGGAGAGAGGAACAACTTCAAAGTATTCATTCATTTTTTAAGAAAAGAGATAGGATTCTATTTGCCCTCACTGGAGGGCCGGGATTTGGAAAAACACAAATTGCAAAGAAATATGCTCAAGAATTTTCCAAGAATTATGATTTAATTTGGTGGTTTGATGCCCAGCAAGATCTTCAGAATCAGTATGAAAGGTTAGCAATAGCACTCAATGCCCTCCTTCCTGAGAAAGAAAAGATCATTCTTTCTCAATTATCGAAGGACACTCTTGTTGATGCCGTAAAAAATATCTTGAGAGTTAAAAGGATAAGATATCTTTTGATATTTGATAATGCAGGGACTTATGCTCAAGTTGAAAGTTTTATTCCTAATGCATATCAACAATTGGGAAAACACGTTTTACTTACGTCTAGAATAGCCAGCATTTGGTCAGATAAAATAGAAGTTGGCAAATTTAAACGTGCGGAATCCCTCCGCTTTATTAAGGCAGCCATACCCGAGGCAAAAGAAGAGGACATGGAAAGGTTAGCAGAAATCCTTAGCGACTATCCCTTGGGACTGACGATCGCTTTAGGTTTTATAAAGTCGAGCCCTACAGCTACAATTGATAAATATCTTTCAATGCATTTAAGAAGAACTCTTACAAAGAGTGAGAAGAGCCCTAACATGATTCTAGATAATTATCCAAAAAATGCGCTTACGTCTTTAGATATCAGTTTAAAGCTCATAGAGGAAGAATCCAAAGATTCTCTGCAAACTTTATTTTTCATGAGTTTCTTGAATAGTAAGGACATTCCTGAATCCTATATAGAAATATGGTTAAAAAAAACCAAAAGTTCTTTAACTGCTGATGAAGCCACAAAACATGTATATGATCAATCTTTGATTGGTGTAAGTGAAACGACAGAGTTTAATGCTAACAGGAAAGCAGAAGGACAGATACGAATGCACTATCTTTCAATTCATGACTTAATCCATCAACTTATCAATGAGAGTATTCCTGTTGAAGAGAAAAAAGAGCTCATCGAAAAAACTACGGAGGTTATGCTTGAAGTTTTTTCAGGGTCAGCCATAACTTTTACTAAAAAAATTATACAAGAGCCTATTCATTTATTACATGCTCAAAAATTGTGTGAACATGCAAAGGAGATAGACTACTTAAGCCCTAACCTCTTAAAAGTGAAAGTCTGTATTTTACAATGCTTAATGGCAGGGTTTAGAGATTTTGAAAAAGCAAAGTTGATGCTGGAACAAATTGAAAATGAATTAAAATTAGGGTTACAGCTTGAGCCATACTATAAGGCTCTCTACAACATTAACAAAGGTTTTTTTGAATCCGTCTATAACGCTAATTATGACGAAGCTATAAGAAATATGAAGGAAGGATTGGATATTCTAAATTCTTTTAAAAAATATAATGAAGAAAAGTTAAGAGCTTTAGCTAACCTTGCCCAATATCATGCTCTGAGAGGAGAAATAAACACTGCTGACGAATTTATCAAACAAGGGAAGATAATATTGGAGAGCTCAGAATCTGATCATGCCAGAAGCTTCTTTATATTTAATTGGTCCTTTGTTTTATATGATCAAGGAAAATTTGAGGAAGCAAGCAATGTGTTGGATAAAGTAAAGGCATATCCTAATTTAGCGGAAGATTCACCCACTCTTTATCATTCGATACTCCTCCAAAAAATAGAAATCCTTTTTAAACAACGACGTTTAACAGAGGCTCAAAAGCATTTAAAAGAATATGAAGAGAAAATGAAAATATTTTTTCAAGATAAAAATGAAAAATATACAGGCTTAGGAATTGTTTGGTTCTTTAAAAGCCTTCTATTAATGGAAAAAGGAAAGAGTACAGATAAAGCTATTCAATACTTATCTAATGCCGTCATGTTATATAACGAGCTTTTCCATGGGGACAAAAAGAATAAGTATCAAGCACGTGCCCATTTGGCCTTAGGAAAAGCTTATACAATCAAAAAAGATTTTAAAAATGCCCTTAAGGAATATTTATTAAGCAAAGAAGTTTATGACCTTGTTCTAAAAGAGAAAAAAATTGATGATGTCAGTGATCTTTATGAAGAACTCGCTCTCTTAGGAGTACACATAAAGGATGAGGAGCTAACTCACAAATACTTAAAGGCTCATATAGATACATTCGGAGCTGACCACCATCGTACTGAGCAAATCCTTAAACACCTTGATCACTTAAAATTAGTTGTTCCTAATTAGTCCCTAAAAGCATCTAAGGCATAAGCGGCTTCCATAGTTACAGTCAGCCTCCACCCAACTATATATCGGCTGTATAAGTCAATAAGAGAAAACAAATACACCATCCCTACAGGTAAGCGAATATAGGTCACATCGATTCCCCAAGCCTGGTTAACATGCGTAATTTTTACATCCTTTAGAGGATAAGGATAAATAGGAGAATCTTTATTGGGAATGGACGTATGGGCTTAGGAAGAATGGAGGGGAGCCCCATCTGCTTCATAAGTTTTCTCACCTTCTTGGAATTGATCTGATGCCCTTTCCCCTTTAATACAATTGTCACTTTGCAATAGCCGTAGAAAGGTCTCGGAGCATGAATATCGGCAATAACATTCATCAAATCCGTCTCATTTACAGGCTCCTGAGGCCTGTAATAGAGTGTCGAGCGTGTAACCCCAGTAAGGTACATTGGCACTTAAGGGAAAGCTTAGATGTCGGGGAAATGAGAGCTCGCTTTTGATCCACGCTCATTTCCCGAGTGCTTTTTTAGGAAATCTAGCTCCATCGTTAGCTGCCCTATTTTCCGTTGAAGAGCTTCAATCTCCTTATGTTCCCCCTTAGGCTTGGCATGACGGTCATATAAACTAGCTCCATTGGTGTGATAAATGGTTTTGTTATTTCCACAAATCTCATCCTGTTGAGCAGTTGAACTTATAAAATAACGACCTAACGCCACCCCTTCGCTCCATCCCTATTACAGAGACTTCCTCACTACTACAAACGGCCTCGTCCCAGTGCTTGGCTTCGGTATTGAGCCTTGAAGTTTTGGCTTCTTGTGCTTTTCCCTTATCATCCAAACGACTGGTTCCCGAAGTTCCTTACAAAAGCCTCCCTCAAGCTCACGCCACTTCTACGCCGGACACCACCCACCCAGTAATCAGGTTTCCGATGGGTTTATCTGGGGATAATTGGAAGCCCCCCATTTTGATGTCTTTTGAACCCCTTAACGACGGTTCTTCAGTGGTTTACTTACGTTCGTCTTCTTGATAGTTACCTTCCCATTTTAAATTATGTACTTTTCCTTAACGCTCACGATCATGACTCTTAATCACAGCCGCTTAAGGTGGTTTGGAGCCTGTCCCTGAAAACCGATTCCGAAGGGCCTACCTTCATCTCTTGTAAAGCTGTTATTCAATATTTCCTTTATGTCATCTATAACCTCCATATTGATTCTACGGCACACTCCAAACTCTGGGGCGCACCGCAGAGAATCAGTAGAAAAGTTAATTCTGGCAATTTCTCTTGGTGGTAATTCGAGGTATGTGGTAAAGTAAATTTAATAATGATTCTTAATAAACTTAAAAAGGAACTATTCTATGCTCTTCAGAAATTTGAGCCTTATAAAAAAGTACGGCAGTTTTACCGGCTTATGCGTCATTTTTTCCTACTCGTTCGCATCAGCAATGGAAGGAAGCGATGATCTTGTTAGAAGAATGGGCAAACTATCCGTGAGCCACTCTGCCCCCTCAAATATTGTTATAGATGGGATAAATTCTAATAGACATACTCATTCCCCTCAAAACGGAAGTAGCTTGTATATTACACAAGAAGCAAATTTCTTTCTTAAAACAAATAAGGGGTCTTGGAATTTACCGATTGTTCCTTCGTCTACAAAGGATTTATGTACTCATCTCAACCATGATCTTTATTTTAAAAAGGGATTAGGTGGTAGCTCTAATCATCTTTTTGCTTCTTTAAGGATTATCTATACTCGGATTGGTGATTCTCATGTAAAGAGAAGAAAATTTGTTTTGGCCTGGAATCCGGAAAGTCAAAAATTTAGCTTTAGCAGTCTCAGTAATGCTGATTCACAAACCTATGTGGATTTTTACAATCACACACAAGAAGGATGGGAAGAAAATGATCCTATTGAGGTAAATGGAAAGCAGGTTAAATTAGTTACGCATACTTCCTCTAATGTACCAGGCGTCGTTTTGAAAAATAGAACCCACAGTGAACCAGGGTTATTGGGACTTTTATCCTCTAATATGGAGCTAATAGCAGAGGCAATTAATCAATTGCCATCTCTATCAAAGGTTAAAGTTATCCAAATTTGCTTCCATTCATTTTTAGATTTTTGTTCAGATTGTGAGCCAATGGTTCAGCAATTTCAAAAAAATTTTAAAACTAAACTTCTTCCTTATCTCCAATCTAATCTTTCGCCAGAGCATTTTCTCTTTTCAAAAAAAGGACATAAATCAGATCGTGTTGTATTTATGACGACAGGGGTTAATAATCGTCTTTATAAGTTTAAACCTTATTATTACAACCAGGATGGGGTGGAAAAAAACCATACCTATGCAGGTTATTTTTTGCAAAATTATTACCCTTATACCGGAAAGTTAGTTTTATCAAATGAATCCAGCCAAAACCTCCGACTTATTACCTATATTCATGAACCTATAGGTCAAGGAGTAAAGGCCACTTCTCCTTTTGGTGATTTATCTGTTATGATGCCGCTTGATAAAGCAATATTATATTGGCGCCTTAGAGCTCATCATCTCTACTGGGATCTAAGGGATTTTACAAAATTGGTATCTCCTGACCTTCTCATGGTGGATCTTAAAGATGCACGACTAGGAATTCGGGAAGAAGATGATGATGGGGATTGTTATTCAACATCACTTGGAAATGAGTTAGATCAAGCATTACAAGCTATTCAGCCATGTACACAGTTAAGGCACCTAAATTTGTCAGGAAATTGGCTCAAGTCTGATTCTAGGACAGAGTCTAATTTGCCAAATTTATTGAGGGGATTTCAGCACTTAACTTATTTGGACTTATCAGATACATGTCTTCATACTGAACGAGATCTCGGTACGGTTTCTAAAGCTTTAGGCTTTTTGCGGAATCTTGAACATTTAGATCTTTCAAGGAATGGGTATAATGCAGATGTTTTTACATCCATTCAAAATGGAATTGAGGGTCTTTCCCGACTTATTACACTTAACTTATCACATAATCGTTTAGCTCATGGATATGACCTCGAAGAAGATTATAAAGGTTCTGTGGAAGATGATAAAATAGAAACCTTAGGATGGGCGGCAACGTTTATAAATGATACACCTACCTTATTAAGGGTAAACCTTACTTATAATGATTTTGATTCTATATATTTCAATTGGAGCGAGGTAGCTGATCAATCAGGCTTAAATCATCAAGCTATAAAGAAAGTTCTATCAAAACTGCGTATTGAAGAAGATGCAGGTGATGATGATCTAGAGAGCGATTCTGAATCTTCAGATCAATCCGAGTCAGATGGGGAGAAAGTCTAGGTTCCATCCACATTTTATCTGAGCCAAATAATAGAGGAAACAAAAGCTAAGAAACCCATATAAGCATCAGCAAGCTTGTCAAATCGTGAGAAGATTCTCCTAAATTGCTTAATTTTTGAAAAGAAACATTCAATCAAGTGCCTTTCTTTATATAGATGGTAATCAACATTTCTTTGAACTTTTCGATTTGATCGTGGGGGGATAACTGGTGTGCAATTTTGAGAAATAATTTGAGTAAGCAATCCATCACAATCAAAAGCCTTATCTCCAAGGATGTTAGCATCCTTAATACCCTTAATAAACTCAGGAGCTTGTTTGATCTCACTACTTTGTCCTGGCGTCAAAATAAATTTGAGGGGAAGTCCTAACGCATCAACGAGCGCATAAATTTTTGTTGAAAACCCACCTTTACTTCTACCTAAAGCTTGTTCTTCTTGTTGGCCTTTTTTATAACCACTGGCGCATGCATGGGCTCTTACGATACTCCCATCAATCATAAATGATTCTCCATCATAATCTTTGGAAAAGTAAGCAAGGATTTCATTCCAAATTCCTTTTTTTGCCCAGTAAATAAAACGTCTATGGATACTTTTATACTCTCCATAATATCTTGGAAGTTCCATCCATTGGATTCCTGTTCTCATGATAAAGTAGATCGCTTCTAAAAACTTCCTTGTTTTTTCACGATTTTTACAATACAGGCCTTTCTTGCCACTCAAATATACAAAAATCTTTTCAAATGTTTGCTCGGTAATGTAATATTTTTCCATGATAGTGCTCTTCGTAGTTGATAGAGCGCTATCTATATCATTTCTCTAAAATTTTACCAAATGTGGATAGAACCTAAAAAGAAAAAATATAATTTACTAGGATGATACATTGCTAACCTCCATAAGATATACAGAAAATATGATACGTTCATCATACTAATGTAAAATTTAATACACCCTAAAATTTAAACTTTGATTTTTATAAAATCACCTTCGTGTAAAAATTGATTTATTATTCATCTTATGTAAAAAATGCAAACATGCTACTATTTTTCACCTTAGATATTTATTTTGTGGGTTCTTATAGACTCAACTCAAGAAGTTTTTGTGTTGCTGGAAAAACAGAATAAAATGTTCTCCCCTTTTCCATACCGCTAGCACAATAACAGAAAGCGTACGAGCCAAAGCTGTAATAACTATTATCAGGCTTGCGTTTACATAAACGTATGTATGGGTATACTGTAATTGCGTACGTTAATTGAAAAAATGCCTCTTACTTGTTTTTATTTACGCAATTAAAAGCTCTGAGCTTATGCTCCTCGGAAGCATCCTTGCCTATCTTAGGTAATAAGCGCAATTACAATATGTCCATCTGAGATTAATTAACCCATGACGAGGTCAATCCACCACTCCCCAAATTCTTTGTCAACTTTTGAAGGATCTTTTTGAGAAGAATGAAGATAAATTTCTTCAAAACAGGTGAATGCTTGCTTAACTGTTATCTTTTCACCTTTTTGTTTTAAGATCTCATTTACAAATTGAACTGTATCCATATAAAGGTCGGGGTAAGCATAACTTTCGTTAAGAAGCTCGTTTTTTGATTCTGAGAAGTCCTCTTCCTGGAAAATCTCCTGATTTTGAAGAAGATCTTTAATGGTGCAACCTAGTACATCGGAAACAGCCTGTAGAATGTCAGCTTTTGGCCGTTTAGATTTTCCTCTAAGAATATTTCTGACTGCATGCGTTTTTAAGCCGGCTTCCCTCTCCAAAGTAAGTATGGAGAGGTTCTTTGCTTTCATCCTTACAGAGATTTGTTTCGCAACTTGCATATTCATTGTGGCATTATAACACATCATTGAGCTTATTCAAGCAATATACACCAACATTGGATTAAAATAAGTAGGTTGACATATTTGTCAATGATCAATTATTTTTACACGTATGTTGTAGAATAACAACAGAACGATAATAACAGGAGGACACATTTTATGGCTAAAACTTTTCTTACACCCGAAGCTCTCGCAGAGCGCTGGAATCTACCTCTCTCGACCTTAAACCAATGGAGATGGCACGGGAAAGGTCCCCAATTTGGAAAAATGGGTAAACGTGTTCGATACGCTCTTGAAGATATCGAACAGTTTGAAGATCAATTTGTAAGACGAAATACATGTTATGAAAAAAATAATTTATATTCAAAGATTAAAGCAAAGAAATGAACTTACACAGTAAAACATAACTATGAGGTTAACATGATAACATAATCATAAAAAAAGCACCTGCGAGAAGTTTTTCCGACACTCACAGGTGCCATACAGGACCCATCAAAAGCCCTATACGCTATGAAGTTTACACGTATGTCTCATCAGCGTGCAAGCAAGATTTAAAAGTGGGTCTTTTGCTGGGGTCAATTGACAACCCTTGAACAAGCAAAGGATGACTTATGCTTAAGATTATTGAACCTCAAGACCACGGTCTTTATAAACACACTATTCATTCCTTTTTGAATCTTTTAAAGGTCTACCAAAAGTGTGACTTGCTCTTAAATGATGAGCACGCCCAAGTAAAGAGTAATGCTACCTTTATTATTGCTGAAGATGATGATCGAGGAGTTTACGGAGGCGCTGTTCTTTTTACGCAGCCCGTCTCTCTTCTTTACGAAAAAATTGCCAAAGTCATTTTAAAGTTTCAGCCCGAAAGGCAAGACGTATGGTTGGGAAGGCTTTGTTTTTGTGTTGAAGACAATAAGAATGCCTTCACTCTAAGCGCGTTGGATTTTTATCAGAATTTCTATGTTGAGCTTTATAAGGCACTTATTGAGTTTGGAGCAAAGAAAGATCTCGATTTCTTAGCCCTTACGCTGCATTACAAAGACTATGAGAACATCAAAACTTATGGGTACTGGCCTTATCTCTTAGAAGTGCAGCCTGTACATGCACCTGATTTCTGCTTTCATGGCCTCTTAGATATCATCCATAATCAAAATAAGGTTTGTAATAAAATTCAACACGCCCGCGCTCTTTCTTCAGGGCAAACTAATAGGCAAGTCCGATGACGGCCCTCCTCCGCCATTCGGGCAAGCCTGGGGAGGGGGCGGTGTCTCCTTTCCACTCTCTCCCCCCTAAAGCTCGCCGAGAGCTTTTAAAAGTTGCCGTTGTTCGTGAAGAATTTGTCGAGCTTACAGGTGACCCTCTTGTTGCCATTGTCCTGAACCAACTCTTGTATTGGACAGAGCGAGTCAATGATTATGACCTTCTTTTAGAAGAAGAGAAGAAATCTCAACCAGAGTATAACGCCTCTCCTCGGCATGGGTGGATCTATAAAACAGCAGATGAGCTTAATGAGGAGACGATGCTTCGGGTCTCCCGTCCAACCATGCGAAAATACTTAAGAACTCTTGTTGAACAGGGATGGATTGATGAAAGGTCAAATCCTCAGGATAAGTGGGACAAGACCACACAATATCGTGTGAATCTTAAGAAGCTCCAAGAAGACCTTTTTGCTCTTGGGTATGCTCTTCCTGGCTATTCTCTTGGTCCCATACAACAAGAAAGAGATGACCATTCAGAGGCCTCGAAACCTGTAATAGATGGTGAGAATGAGGACTCAACTTTTCAAAATATTTCTTCGAAGAAAGATAATGAATCCTCGAAGAAAAATATTGAAACTTCGGCGATAAACGTTCCTTCGAAGGAAAAAAACTTACCTCTGGGACTAAAAACCTTATCATCGGAGGAAAGAAATTTAACTTCCTATACTTATACAGAGACTACTTCAGAGACTACAAACAGAGAACACGCACAGAGAACGGGCGCGCGCGAGGATTTTTCGATTGCTGAAGAAATGGTTGCCCTTTGGGAACAGCACATTTGCCAAAAGCTTACCCCTGCAAATTGGCGGGGGGTCCTTCAGCTCACTGAGGAGCGAAAGAGTCAGCTGGAATCCCTGTTTTCCTTTCATTTTCAGAATGATAGTCGGCTATGGGAACAGTTCTGTTTACGTGTTAAAGCCTCTCCCTTTTTGATGGGGGAAGGCGCTCGAAGATGGCGTGTTAGCTTGGATTGGATTTTGTTGGAAGGCAATATTCTCAAAGTGTTGGAAGGGAACTTTGATGATCCTAAGATCCTAGACCAGACAAAAGAAGAAGCAATCAGTACAAACAGGGAGGAAGAGAAAGCTGCTCTCCTTGCTTCTATTGAAGATCCTGTTTGGAAAGAGTGGTGCTCTCAATTAAATTTTGACTTTCAATCTCCTGACTCCGTTTCTTTAAAGGAGCTAAGAGAAATTGCTCATGCAAAATTCTTGGAAGTAGAGGACGGTAAACTTGTTTGGGTCGGAAGTTCGGATAAAAACACATTAAGTCGCATCGAAGATCTTCGGTTAAAGCTCTTTCCCATTATCGAAAAAACTTTCCCCAATACAAGGGCGCTTAGAACACGACTTTGCGAAGAGAAGACCTTTTCTCAGTGCGAAAGGGCAACTTTTGCTCCCATTTACCCCACACATCATCAAGTCAGCAGAATAGGAGAAACCCATGCTTAATAAGGTGATTTTACAAGGAAATATTGGCCGTACTCCCAAGGTATGGCTCACCCAGGAAGGAAGAGAAATTGCAACGCTTTCCTTGGCTACAAGTAGCTTTTGGAAAGACGCCAATGGTGAGTTGCAAACATGTGTCGAATGGCATCGTGTGACTGTCTTTCGGGAATCAACCGTAACATGGATAAAGAACTCTCTCAAAAAAGGTGACTGCATTTACGTCGAAGGAAAACTTACTTACCAACAATGGACGGATAAGTTTGGCCAATCCCGTTACACGCCTCACGTCGTTGTTACTGGCCGAGAAGGACGAATTGAGTATCTTAGGTCTCGCCTCCAAGAGCCTACTCCAGTCAATCCAGAAGCAATGATCAGCGGGACACAAAACTCACAGCCAAAGCAATCTGAATTTCCAGAACAGCCTTTAGAGAAAAAGCATCTTCTTGAAGTGCTTCCCTCTTCTCTTCCTGAAGAGGAGTCCTCTTCTAACCAACCTTGCCAAAACACGGATCCGATAACCTCTCATTAAGATAGGAGAAAATCTTATGAAAAACAAAAAATTTAATCCTCATACCCTTTTAAGCCTGTCCATCTTGGCCGGAGCAATAAGTCTCATGCTCTCTGCACCAGAGGCTTACGCTGTAAATTCAAGCACTGAAATGGGAGCTAGTGTGACAAGGCTCAACAACCTCCTTGGTGGCCATATCATGAACGCGATTATGGGCGTTGGGATTGCAGGCTCTGTTGTAATTGCTCTTATGAAATCAAGCCTCATTCCTCTTGGCGTTGGAATTGGCGCAGGGATCTTATACGGCTTCGCCAAAACCTGGATTGATGCTGTTTTTACTTTATGCGTGTGAGAAGGAGGAATTCATGGACCGAAATGAAAACACCCTCCTCAATCGTTTAGATCAGCCTTTACGGTTTCTTGGGATTAACAAAGACGAAGCCTTTACCATGATGGGGCCTGTCGTTATGGGATTCTTCATGGGCTATATCCTGAGTGGTATCGTGATAGGAATCGGCCTTCTTTCTGGGTTTAGAGCTCTTAAAAAAAGAAACGAAGGGGCCGCTGTCATCCATGCCCTTTATTGGCATATGCCCACCACGCGTCGATCTATGAAACTTTATGTGCCTTCTCATATAAGGGAGTATATTGGGTGAAATTGGATTTTCTTCAGCACAATATTACAAAGCTTCTTTCCCAACGAAATGGGCTCTTAGTTGTTGTTGGGCTTATGTCCTTAAGTCACCTGATTTTAGGAACGGCACTTCTTTTTAAAAGTGAGCGCATTATTCTTATCCCTCCACATATTAAACGGTCCTTTTGGGTTGAAGGGAAAAAGGTTTCTAAAGAATACCTTGAAGAAATGGGGGTGTATCTCTCAAAACTCTTTTTAGATCTCTCCCCATCAAGTTTTCCCTATAACCATGAAACACTTTTAAAATATGCAACACCTGAAGCTTATGGAGCTCTAAAAAAGCAACTTTTGCGGGACGGAAAACACTATACCTCCCTTCAACTCTCGACTCACTTTAAGCCAGCTCAAGTCACAGCTAATCCAGAAACACTCGAGGTAGAAGTCAAAGGCCTCTTGAGCAGCTATGTCGCTGGAAAACACATCCGCGATTCACAAGAGACGCTTTCCCTTAAATTTACAGAACGTGGAGGTGGTCTTCTTTTAGAACGCGTTACAGGAGGAATTCCCCATGAAGAATCTTAATCTCAAAGCACTTACATGTCTCTTTCTCGGAACAGCTGCAAGCGCGACCATCTTTCATCCCTTAGATGAGACAAAAGTTATTGAAGTCGAAATCTCCCGGCAAGGCCTCACACGTATCAATGTTAAAGAAGACAGAATCATAAATGTCTTTGGGGTGAACGGTGAGTATACTCTTGAAGCAGATGAAGACCAAGGGCAGGTTTTTATTCGCCCCACGGGTCCTGGTGCATTTAAACCCATTCACCTGACTCTCACCACGGAAGGGGGTCATACTCAAGATCTTCGCCTTATTCCTAAAGATCAATACCCTGAAGCCCTTGTTCTAAAAGCAGAAGAGAATACAGAGAATGCATCTTTAAGAGAAAAACGAGATTTAGTCCCTATTACTCGGGATGAAATTGAAGTCCTTATGAATGCTTGTCGAGAGAATCGGATTCCTTTGGGCTATAAGCTCATCCCTATCGATTGGAGGGGGGTCATTCCTTTAGACTTAAAGGCTCCAGAACATTCTCATCTCATCAGAGCCCTTCAAGGCGAAAAGCTCAGGACTTTAACCTTTGAGGTCAGAAATACCTCACAAACTCCTCTTATCTTGTCAGAGCAGGCATTTGGCAAAAGTCGCCATACGATTGCAGTTTGGATTGAAAAGAAACTCATAAAACCTGGGGAAGGAACGTCTATCCATGTCATTACACGAACACATTAAGTCCTGGTTTAGGCCTGAGTCTGCATCTCGCATTCGAAAGCTTCAATTTCTCTGGGCGTATCTTCTTCTTTTTGGAGTTTTAATTGTTTTTTATGGTGCACTTCTATTCTTTTTTAATCAAAAGTCTCCTGCTAAAAATGACACAGAAAAAAAGATCCAACCAACTTCCATCGAAACGGCTTCCAAAAAAGTAGATCTTAATGAAGTTTGGCGCCATGGGGTAGAAGAAGACAATAAAAGGCTTTCTGAAAAAATCTCAGCTCTTGAAACTCTCTTTCAAGAAAGCCTCAAGGAAAAGGAAGACTCTCAACAAACAACTCTTCAAGACCTTGAAACAAAAATTCTTCAACTCGAAACAGATCTCGAGCAAAGAAAACAAGATTCTCTTCCTCAAGAAACCTCTGAAACTTTTTCTCAAAACTCAGAAAATAGAACGGAATCAGAAAATAAAGGTATCCAAAAGTTTTCTCTTAGCCTTTCAAAAACAGCTCATCAGCAACTTCCTAAAACTGTGGACACGACTATCCCTGCGGGAGCTTTTGCAAAAACAGTCCTTCTTTCAGGTCTTGATGCTTCTTCTTCCATGAGTGCGTCATCTGATCCTAGACCTATGCTTTTAAGGCTCATTGACCCTGGGACACTCCCTCGACGGTTTCAAAGTGACCTCAAGGATTGCCATTGTCTTGCCAGTGCTTATGGGGATCTTTCTTCAGAACGCATTTATGCACGCCTAGAAAAGCTGACCTGCATTGAACGAGCAACAGGAGAAATCATTGAAACTCAAGTGGCAGGCTATATTGCAGGATCAGATGGAAAAGCAGGTATTCGAGGAGTTGTTGCTTCTAAAGACGGTCAGTTCTTAGGCAGAAGCCTTCTAGGAGGGGTTTTTGCAGGTCTCAGCAACGTTGCAAATCCCCAAAACCGTCAGGCTCAAGTGAATCCCTTCGCTCCAGGAAGTGCTCAAATTTCACCTCCCAATGTGGGAGAAATATTCACATCTGGCATGGCATCAGGGGCCACGACAGCCCTTGATCGTTTATCCCAGTACTACATCGATCGGGCAGAACAGCTTCAACCCGTGATTCAAGTTTCTTCCGGTCAAGTTGTCGACATTGTCTTTACGGAAGGAACTTTCATTGGAGCACAAAATGTAAAAACCAACATTGAAAAAACCAGAGAAGAATCTCGCAGAGAAGAATCTCGAACATCATCAACATCTCAAGAAGGAGAATAAAAAATGTATCAAGTTCTAAGAAAAGTGAAACAGAAACCATATATTTCAACACATTATCTGATAACTGATTACCGATTACTGATAGCTACGTTAGCGCTCGCGCTAAGCGGGTGTATGGGTGTTTATGAGGGAGGATTCGAATGTCTGCCTGGTGAAGGTGTTAAATGTAAATCCATCTCTGAGGTGAATGAAATGGTCGATCAGGGATTAGGAGTCAGAAATCAAGTAACAGAAAAGAAATTACTTGGAGAAGGAATAGAACATAGCTGCAGTGTAAAGGACTCATCCGATTTCTGCTCTCATGAGACACCTGAAATCTGGTACGCCCCATGGGTTCATAAGGAGCGAGTATCTAGAGGATATCCCATGAGTGGGTATCCCATTGGTGAGAGTATTTGATGAGATCTCCCTCCGATCAAGTTCCTTTATTGAAAAAGCTTAAAGGGGAAGGTAGTCCTTTTGGTGCTTCTTCTTCCAGTCTTCGGTTGGCAAATGAATTCCTTTCCTCTCACAGCTTAAGTGAGATTTTGCCTTACCAAAGCTTTGATCCTGAGACTCAGTTCTTTATCAATCAAGCAAGTGTTGGGTTTGTCATCGAAACCTTGCCGCTTGTAGGGTGTGGAGAAGAAATTCCTAGGCAATTAACGGGGGTTTTTCAGCATACATTGCCTTTAGGATCCAACCTCCAATGCCTCTTAATTGCCAGCTCTCGCATTAATCATTGGCTAGAATCCTGGAGGCAGGCACGTGAGGGTCGCTCAGAAGTTCTTGAAGATCTCTCAAAAGAACGGACTGCTTATTTAAGAGATCTTTCTCAAGGAAAGGGGCTTCGAACATTCAGACTCCTTCTCTCCTATAGCCAACCATCCTCTTCCTCACAATCTGTTGATGAGATTTTAGCCCTTCGAGAACAGCTTCTGACAACACTCAAAGGCTGGGGTCTTCCAGTAAAAGTCTGGCAAGCTGAAGATTTGTTGAATGGACTTGATGAGCTCTTGAATCCCCTAGAGCTTCTTGAGAATCCAAATGTCTCGTGGAATCCTCATGACTCTCTTTCTCATCAGTTGATGAGCCCTTCAACTCGCATTGCAGTAAATCCTGCTCAAATGATTATTGGGGAGAACGAAAAAGTTATGAGGCTTTATACCCCGCGGCTTTTTCCACCCGTATGGCATTTAGGAGCCATGGGAGTTCTTATAGGCGATCCTTTTAATGAGTTCTTACGTCTTCAGGGCGGATTTTTTATCTCTTACGGTATTCATATAAATAATGAAAAGACCCTTAAAACTAAAATGCTAGCAAAGTGTGGTAATGTAGAGAAGCAAGCGGCAAGCCCCATTGCTAAATACGTTCCTTCCCTTAAAAAGGAAGCCCAAGAATGGACATTTGTTAGAGAGAAATTTGAAGAAGGTCAAAGGCTTGTTCGAACACGCTTTCAGGTAGGTCTTTTAAGCTCTCCTGACCAGATTGCTCGAGAGGAGCAAACCCTCTTTAACCTCTTTCGCTCTCAAAGATGGGAGCTAACACTGGATAGATATCTTCAACTACCCTCGTTTTTAAGTTGTCTCCCCATGACCTGGGGAGAAGGAGCTGCTGAAGATAGCCAAAAGTTCCAAAAAATAAAGACCACCTTAAGTCACGAACCAGCGAATCTCCTTCCTCTTCAGGGAGAATGGCAAGGAACAAAATCTCCCGGGATGTTGCTTGTTGGAAGACGAGGTCAACTCTTCACCTGGTGCCCTTTTGATAATACGGAAGGAAATTACAATACCTGTGTGGTAGGTCGTTCTGGATCAGGAAAATCTGTTTTTATGCAAGAGCTCATGACTAGCATGCTCGGAATGGGAGGACGGGTTTTTGTTCTTGACGTGGGACGATCTTTTGAGAAAACCGTTAAGCTCCTTGGAGGAAGCTATATTGAGTTCTCTACCCACTCCGTTATTTGTATCAATCCTTTTTCATCTATTCCTTCCCAGGATAACGAAGCCACCTCTGATGCTTTAGCTATGCTTAAACCTATTCTCTCCCTTATGGCAGCTCCCAAAGAAGGAACAACAGATCTTGAGGATACGTATTTAGAGCAGGCCATTCAAAGAGCATGGGGAAATAAGAAAAATGAGGCAACCATCACAGACGTGGCCCAATTTCTTTTAAAACATCCAGACTCTGTTGCTATTACTCTTGGGGAGCGCCTCTATCCCTATACGGAACGCGGGACCTATGGGCGGTTTTTTAATGGGCCTGCAAATATTGATCTTTCGGATAACCTTGTCGTTGTTGAACTAGAAGAATTAAAAGAGCGCAAAGATCTTCAATCTGTGATTGTTCAAATGGTGATCTTGCAAATTTCAAATTCTGTTTATCTAGGAGATAGAAAGACACCGTCTTGTCTTATTCTTGATGAAGCTTGGGATATGCTGCGGGGTAAACAATCTGGCGTTTTTATTGAAACAGCAGCAAGGCGCCTCCGGAAGTATTTTGGGGGGCTCGTTGTAGGAACTCAATCGATTAATGATTTTTATGCAACTCCTGGCGCTCAAGCTGCCTTTGATAATGCGGATTGGATGTGTCTTCTCTCTCAAAAGGATGAATCCATTGAGCTTCTTAAAAACTCAAACCGCCTTGTCATGGACCCTGCTATGGAACGTACCCTCCGTTCTCTTCATACGGAGCAAGGAAAGTATGCAGAAATTATGATCAAGGGCCCCAAGGGATTTGCTGTCGGAAGACTTCTTCTCGACCCCTTTTCCAAAATTCTTTACTCCACCAAGGCGGATGAATTTGCAGCCGTTCAGAGTCTTATTAGTCAAGGAAAGAGTCTCAAGGAAGCCGTTCAAACCATAGCTAGGGAGAGAAAGTATGAGTGAAAAGCCTTTCCTCGAAACCAATAAAAGCCCAGCTAGGAAGAATAGTTTCTTAGACATGGTCATAATTCTTTTAACTCTCACTCTTATGCTGTGGGTCATAAGTACGCGGACTCATCTATATGAATGCGGTTCAGAGAGCTTACAAGGCGTACGGTATATCTTGGCCATAAATCGCCTCACTCTTAAGCGAGGGGACATTGTTTCCATCTCTGGGCACGACACAGCTTATGTTCGAGGAAAAACCCTTGCCAAAAAGCTGATTGGCCTTCCTGGAGATGTGATTGAGCAAACCTATAAGGGTATCCTTGTCTCACAAATTTTTAATGGGCGCCAACAAATCAAAATTCCTCTTACGTCAACACTTCCCTTTCTTGAAAAAACCATAGATGGGAAAGTGCTAACACCCATTACTGCAACCATTGTTCCGGAAGGATACGTTTTTGTCTCGGGAGATCACCCTCGGAGTTTTGATTCCCGGTATGAAGAGTTTGGCCTTGTGCCTATGGAGAGGATATGGGGAAAGGCGGTGCTTTGGTGGTAAGGGTAGCAGAAGTCAGAATTGCAGAGCACAGAAAGAAAATAAGAGTGTTTAAAATTCAAGAAAATAGAAAACAGAAGACAAGAAGGCTCAGTATTAAGAACCCTTCTGTAATTCTGTTTTCTGCGATTCTGATCTCTGGAGTCTGCCTCCGGGCAGACGACTTCGGTACTCATGGCGTCATTTACCCCATAGAGGAAGAAGATCCTATTCAGCTGATTCAGCAGAAGCTGAAAGCGATGGAGGAAAGGGGTGAGCTTGAGCGGCATAACAAGGAGCTTCAAAAGAAAACAAAAGCCTCAGTTGAGAGACCAAAACCTGTTGAGGGAATAACGAGAGCGACAGAATCTCGGGTATTCTATTTTAATCCAACCCATGTGGTGCGAGAGGACCTTAAAGATCACCTAGGTCAGGTTTTTGCTAAAAAAGGAACCAAGATTAATCCTCTTGAGACTGTGAGCCTATCTCAGAACCTGCTCTTCTTTGATGGAGATGATCTTGAGCAAAAAGAATACGCCCAGCAACAGTTCAATATAGAAAAAGAAAAGTTAAAACTCATTTTGATCAAGGGAGCTCCTCTAGTTCTTTCCGAAGAATGGCAGGTTCCTGTGTATTTTGATCAAGGAGGCCTTCTTACCAAAAAACTGGGTATCAAACATGTCCCTGCTCTTGTGACTCAGGAAGGGCTACAGCTCCGTATTGAAGAAATTTTTTTGGGAGAAACAGAATGACTTTGTCTCTCCATGCACTTTGGAAGGAATTTTTTAGTTTCCTGAAGAAAAAAATAATCAGCAATAAAAGCCCCATTCCTCCCCAAAGAATTAAGAATATAGCCACTGCATACATAAGACTATGGAAGAGAGAAGAGAAAGTTTCTTCAGCAGAAATATCAAGAGAAACAAAACTCTTAGCTTCTAATAAAGAAAAAGCACTTAAAGCCATCACCGTAAAGAGAAAAGGAATACTCCTTAAGAGAATACTTATCATACATTTTTGCCTCCCAATTATTTTTAATTCTTTTTCAAGTATTCAAGCGTGCTCAGGACGCTTTGTCAATCCTATTACAGACATTTGCTGGTCATGTTTATTTCCTATCAGTATTGGTCCTGTAAAAGTGAGTTCTGGTGGAAGAGAAGATACGAGTAATCCAAGTCAAATTCCTTGTTTTTGCCCCAGGCCGCCTATTCCTCTTGTTCCAGGTATTCCTGTCGGATTTTGGGAACCGGCGCGACTAGTGGATGTAACGCGGGTTCCTTTTTGCATGGTGAGCATGGGAGGAATTCAGTTGGGCAAAAGTAAGATTAACTATGGTATCCATGGAGCGAGTGGAGAACGTAGGACACAAAATAGTTTCTACCAGGTTCATTGGTATATTTATCCTGTTATTTACTGGCTTGAGGTTATCGTTGATTTTCTATGCCTTGAGAAAGGAAGCTTTGATGTAGGCTATATTACGGAGCTTGACCCTTTGTGGAACGCGGATGAACTTTCATTCATTCTCAACCCTGAAGCTGTTCTCTTTGGAAATACAATTGCCCAAGCGGCATGTTCTGCCGATTGTGCTGCAGCGAGTGCAGGATTTCCAATGGATGCCTTGTTTTGGTGCGGAGGGTGCCAGGGAAGTCTTTATCCTTTTACCGGCAACAATGCTGCCCACAATGGAGGAGTTCAAGCAAGCCTATTGATGGTCGGGCGCATGATGGCAAAGCTCCATCGTGAGCTTCTTCTCTGGGGAACAAGTGGAACGTCCAATCATCACATTTGTCAGAAATACATTTTACCTATCATCAAGAAAACCCAATACAAAACACAGATGACCTATCCTCGTCCTACAACTAGAGGACCCATGGCTTGTAATCCCTTAGGACGCACAGAAGGTATTTGGGGGTCTGGACGGGAATTTCCTTACAAAGGCGAAGATTTTGGATATTTGATTTGGAGAAAAAGAAATTGTTGCGCAATTTAGCCCTTACTCAATTGATTTTTATATTCTTTTTCCTTGCTTCTGGACAAATTCCTGTGCATGCGAGCCAGAATTTCTCTCAAAATGCTGAAATGCAAAAACTTCAGGAAGATTCTTTGAAAAAGGTTGAAACTCTACTCAACGACAAGAACTTTCAAACACTTGTTAGTGAATTAAATACAAAAGCTTCATGCTCTTCAGAAAACTTACCTATAGGAAAAGTTTCAAAACAAGAGTTGTCTTGCTCGTTTAATGAACAACTTGATAACCAAGTTGAAAGATTCTCAGGTTTTGATTTCCCTTTCTCTTATAAGGAGGAAAATAAGTCAAAGGGTGAGCTCTATATCTTTGTGTCTTTTTCTTTAGGAGAAAAAGCACTTTTAAACCTTGCAATGGATGCTAAACGATATGGTGCAACCCTTATCTTAAGAGGATTTAGGGAAAGAAGCTACAGAAAAACTATCAATTCCTTACAAAAAATTATCCAAAAGACAGGACAAGGTTTCATTATTGACCCTGAGCTTTTTACGCTTTTTGGTATTACAGCTGTTCCCACGTTTATCCTTGCCAAACCCTTCCAATTGAGTGCCTCGGACCGAACCCAAACACCACTCCATGATCGTATCCAGGGGCATATCAGTGCTCAGTATGCTTTGGAAACATTTGCAAAAGGGGGAGATCTTAAAGATGAGGCCAAAGCACTTTTAGCGGAATCTCTTCTCGAGAGAGGAGAGCTGAAATGATGAGATATCTTCTTATCTTTCTTTTCTCATGTGGTGCAGTTGCCGATCCTTGGAAAACCCTTAAACATGGAGACCAAGTCGCTCAAGAATTTCTGAATAAAGTTGATGAGAAAAAGGCCAAAGCAGGCTCTCATCCTTTTTATAAAGGACATTCCAAGGAATCCAATCTCAAAAGTGCAGACCTCATGGGGAGGGCTCAAAGCCTTTCCCAAAATGATCCTGCAAGTCAAATGATTTATGAGAGCTCTAATGCACGCCCTCAGGTTAAAATTGATCCAGAAAAAGATCCATTAATTGTCAGAGCGGATAAAATTGGAGAAACCCCTCTCACAGCTGTTGGTGGAGAAGGAACTCAATTGGTTGAGGTACAGCAAGGCGGAACAAACGAGATCCTAAATTGCGAAGAAGCAGGAGAAGATTCTCTTGAAAGTTGTGTTAACACTTTAGTTGTAAAGATCAGAAAAACAAAAACTAAAAAAGAATGGAAAGGACAATTTCATGTTTGGAAAGATTACGAATTAGCAAAACTTGGAACTTATCTTGCTTGCGAACCTTTAAGAAATGGTGTTCTCGCCGCGACAAGGAAAGGCTCTGGGAACATTACAGTATTTTATAAGGCCTGCTTACAAGAAATTGCCAATAAAGAAAGGAAGAGACCTCGGAATCTAAGCGGCAGACTAAGCGGCAGAAGGGCTCAATTAGATAAGGAGTATATATCGAGGGGAGCTGTTCGCCTTCCACGCTTAAACATCAATCCGTCTCAAATTAAAGAGGTAACGATTGACCAAAGACCTCCTCGCAGAAGAGGACGTAAGCTTGAAAATGCAGGATATTTCCGCAATTGTACTTTTGATGAGCATAAGCATGGATTTGGTTATAGTTGCCATCCTTCTATTAAGATCGTCTATGAAGAAGATTCCTATGAGGTTCTACCCGATGAATGGACTTCTAATTGTAACAGACTCGAAGAAAGAGTTGACCAAGGTCTTTGTTATTATGCCACAAAATCCTGCACACAAGGTCATCAAACACGAGAAATTGAGGGAATACCCATTACAAGGGATTGCTGGCAAGAAACCTTCGCCTATCGTTGTTCGTATCCAGCAAAGAATGATTGTGGACCTTTAAGAGCCAGAGGATGTGCACAAATCAATTCTAACTGCAAGCAAAGAGTAGGGAACGCTTGCGTTGTTTACAACCAAACTTATGAATGCAAAGAACCTCCTCACACAAGGCATAAAATCACAGGAGGACAAACGCCTTTTTGCTTAGATGGAAATTGTCGCGATCGAGGTTGGGATAAGAACAATGAAATGATGTCTTCTTTAGCCCAATTAACAATTCTAAAAGAAATGCAAGGTCAGTTTGGAAAGGGAGGATTTTTTAAAGGAGAAACCAATAAATGTTCCAAACAACCTCTCAGTTTCAAAGATTGCTGTGGATCAGGAAAAGGATGGGGAAATGATCTAGGTCTTTCCTCCTGTAGTTCAAAAGAAAAGCTTTTGAATAAAAGGAGAAAAAAAGGCCTTTGCCACTATGTGGGTACCTATTGCTCTAAAAAGGTCTTAGGCCAGTGCATTAAGAAAAAATCAACATATTGTTGCTGGGGCTCAAAGCTTCTCAAAGTTTTTCATGAGCAAGGTCGGCCTCAAATTGGAATGGGCTGGGGCACACCTAAAGAACCTCTCTGCCGGGGCTTCTCAATCAAAGAAATCCAAAGAATAGACTTTTCCAAGCTTGATTTAAGAGAAGTTTTTGAAGATCTCATGAAGAACTTCAAACCCAGTAAAATGCAAAACATGGGCCAGAAAATTGGTGATCGCCTTGAAGCGATTAAAAAGGGTCTTATTCCCAAAGCATCCCAGCAACCGAAGCAAAGGGGGAGTGCATGAGCTATATCCCGGCCTTAATGCTTTATGTTCAGAAAAAGTGTTTCTTTCCCTTCATTAAGGCTTCTAGTGTACAAGGAGGGCTTGAATGAGATTTTTTCTATTGATCTCTCTTTTGTCTTTTATTCACTGTAAAGCTTTTGGTGATCCTTGGAAGGATCTTAAGAAGGGAGATCAAGCTGCTCTAGAATTTCTAGATAATGTTAAGCAAAAAAAGACCGAAGCAGGCAATCATCCTTTTTATAATGGCGAGCAAGCAAAAGAATCAAGCTATTCCGTTTCAGACCTTTCAGGTCATGCTCAAACAGCGGCTCAAGAAAACCCTGCAAGCCAAATGGTTCATGAAAGTTCTGATTCTCGCTCACAGGTAAAAATTGATCTTGACCATGATCCTCTCCTAAAAATGGCAGATAAAATTATGCAAGACCCTCTCCAAGCTATTGGGGGAACGGGAACCCATGTTATGGAGGTACAGCAAGGGGGTAAAAATGAAATCGTAGTTTGCGAAGAAGCGGGAGAAGATGCAAAGCATAGCTGCCATTTAAATCTGCTTGTTACAATAAAGGAAGAGCTAGGACCTGTTCAACAGGGAAGTTTCAGCTTAGGAGGACCTGCCGTCTATGCCTCTTTCCCCTATCTTCTCAATGTTTGGATTCGAGAGCAGAGTAAGCATTTTATAGGATACATACAAGTTGACTCAGCGACGGTGAATGGATTTATCTCAAATCAAACGGGAATCCCTGTTAATCGAATAACTTCAGCCTCTGCTTCACCCATAGGAGGGTGGGTAAAGGTCCGTCATAAGCACTACACCTTTGACATATTTCAGTTTAATTATAGTTTTCAGCCGATTATTAAAGTTGCCTATGATTCATGGATAGATGGATGTACAGCTCTTGAAAGAAGAGTTGACAAAGGTCTTTGCTATTATAAGTCAAAAGTATGTACACAAGGTCCTCAAACCCGTGTCATCCAGGGAGTTCCTGTAACAAGAGACTGTTGGCAATACACGCAAACTTACGGTTGTTCTTATCCTTCAAAAAACGATTGTGGCCCATTAAGAGCACGAGGATGTGCTCAAATTAAGTCTCGATGTAAGCAAAGGGTCGGAAACGCTTGCGTCATTTATACTCAAACCTATGAATGTAAAGACCCTCCCCGAACATCCTATATGATTAAAGGAGGAAAGACACCTTTTTGTCTGGATGGGAGCTGCAGGGATCAAGGTTGGGAAAACAATGATGAAATGATGTCAACTTTGGCCCAACTTGCACTTCTTAAAGAACTTCAAGGTCAGTTTGCAATGGGAGGACTTTTTAAGGGAGAGGATAACCGTTGTTCAAAACAACCCCTAAGCTTTAAAGATTGCTGTGGATCAGGAAAAGGCTGGGGTAATGATCTAGGACTTTCTTCCTGTAGCTCAAAAGAAAAGCTCTTAAACCAAAGGCGTAAAAAAGGTCTTTGCCATTATGTCGGAACTTATTGCGCTAAAAAAGTCTTAGGCCAATGCATTAAGAAACAATCCACCTATTGTTGCTGGGGCTCAAAGCTTCTCAAAGTTTTTCATGAACAAGGCCGTCCCCAAATTGGAATGGGCTGGGGAAGCCCTAAAAAACCTCTTTGCCGAGGGTTCAGTATTGAAGAAATCCAAAGAATCGACTTCTCCAAGCTAGAGCATTCTTGATTTAAGTGTTTACATATCCAGAGGAAGCAAAATAGTTTTTACACTCCTGAGGAGTAAATACGTTCAGTAATCTCCCAATTTCATCCCAAAGAGCACAAAAAGTCCTACGTGC
>Ga0209935_1001498_pt1 | contig 36183 bp, 38 predicted proteins | sample ThiBio_1000_plan_2_FD_183958 | JGI IMG/M metagenome (GOLD analysis project Ga0209935, IMG submission 183958) | Wastewater bioreactor microbial communities from Cape Town, South Africa - Thiocy_cont_1000_plan (SPAdes) | ecosystem: Engineered > Bioreactor > Thiocyanate-remediating >...
TTTCAACGCAGGAATCACCTTTGTAGTCATTCAGACAGGCATGTGTTTCGGTAGGTGACTCCATGACAATCATCCCGGCCTCAGTGAGGTCGATTTCCGTGTCTGCTTTGCTGGCGGCACCAATGGTTTTCTCATTTTCGGGGAGAGCACAAAGGAACTTGTGTTTCTTACTGCAGTGTCGCTTTTTCAAATTTTGATATCCGTCAGTTACTCTTCTTTTCTACCACAAAAAAAAAAAGAAAATCTGGTTAAGATATCGTGAAAACTCAAAATAAAATGTAAGTTGTAGTGGTCCTTCCCTCCTTCCCTCCTTCCTCACTTTTTTTTTTTGTTCCTTAATTTTTTTTGTTTTGGTTTTACAACTTTAAAATACTAGAGAAGGGAAACCATTTGAAGTTTTCTAATACCCTTTTGTGAATTGTAGCTGTGTTTGTGAAAAGACAAAAAACAAAAAAACAAACTCACAAACCTTTTTCACTTTAGTGAGATTTATATTTGTAAATTGGTAAATATTAAAAAATTAAATAATTGCATCATTTATTCCTACCAATAAAAACTTTTCCAAATTTTCCTCCAAGTTCGCAAAAGGAACGGTGTGTCGGTCTGCAGTGCATCACTGTCGAGATGATGGACCAACAATGCCCGACAACAATGGCGCGAGACTTGGGATGGTGGATGCCAATGTGGATGCCAGCCGCCCTGTCGATTCTTCTTGCCAGAGGAAGTGGTTCTCATGGGCCAGCAATGGGAACTCCTGAAGGATAGTTGGTTTAGGAAAGCACCTTTTGAACGAAACTGCAGAGGAACTGAAACCGAAGATAATTGGTACTTACTTACTCCCTCCGACTTTGAGCTTTCTACAGCAGCTGAGGATATGGTCATTACGACTGAGGATGATGATACAACAGTAACCACACCAGCAACTCCGATACAAGCTCCAGACACAATCCCAATAACAGCTGTGGATGTTGAGGAAGATGCTATCGGTACCCTTGCTTGCAACAATGCACACCTTGGCAGCGTCCTTTATGTGTACCTTTTCCTCTGAGAAAAATAAAGTTCCTGCCAAGAATTGTGGCTGACGTGGCTGGTGTCACGTGTGCTATGGCCAAACCTGTACGTAGTCTGCGTCATGCGGAGTGCTGACACACTTTTGACTTTAAATGGAATAAAAGGATTATAGCACGCTTACGAACTTGGGAATGTGCTAGGTTTTATAAATCTGTAGACATGTGTTTTGATACTCAGCGATGGTGCCTGTAATAATCAGCAATAGAACAATGACAAAGTCAACAGGAACCCCACAGATACACCCAATGATCAAATTCGTTGTTCCATCCCCTCCTAAATAAAGAAAGAAATTGATATCAAAACACGACAAGGTAAAAGGGATAAATACCTGAGTTTCCCTCACCGGTCACGCCACCGCTACTTGTAGCTCCTCCTAGAAGCACACCTGAAATCAGGATCATACACCACATCGACAACATAATCAGCAAATCGAACAACGAATTGCTCTCATTGGCCCAAATAGCGAAGGGAATCATCTCTAGATCAGATACAGTGGTATCGTTGCGGAAGAAGGAAGCAAAATTGACGAATGCAATCCTCGCGGTCTGATTGGTGTAGTGTATATGAGCTCCTGATTAAGGAAGCCATCAACCAATGTAAAATTGACTTGTTATTGGCCAAGTTGCTCCCCTGTGTTGGTCCGAATTTTCAATTCCAATGAATTTTCTGCAATAGAACAGAAGGGCGTTGGTAGAGAGAAAGAATTTGATGATGATTGGTAGGGCAAATATAAACGTTGTATTTCCTTCAAACAGCCAATCGGAAATTTGGAAGGAGACCATGAGCGATTGGTCATCCACAGGCAAATCGATGCCGTCGTTCGAGATATTTTGCGCCGCGGTGTAACCTTAATTTTTCAAAAGGTCTTTGATGGATGAACCGGTAAAGGAGTACGGAAGCATTGACGTGGTGTATTATATTGTTGGACAAGCTATGCTTCTCTCTCTTTGTCAGAGAACATTAAGAATTTTCTAAAGGAATGATTAGAGGTGAGGAAAAATTCTGGCCATGGAAAACAACAAAGCGGTTGCTCTCCGTGGGGACATAGCTCGTTTGTTTCAGGAGCATTGTTTGAAAGCCAATGAAGCTTGCAAGGAGGTTCCTGTGGGTGAAGTGGAGCCTGGCCGTAGGGTCTTCGTGCCCAAACCCACCTCCGCGGTTACTTTCTCCGACGCACTGGTTGATAATTTGCTAGATGTGTTGGTGGGCAGAGATACCGATGTTCATGTCGCACCGAGGTTCGGAGGCCGAGTGCTTACCTTTCCCTCCCCTGAAAAGGCGAAGGAGGTCAAGGCAAAGTTCCCGGTCTCTGTGACTCACTTTGGGAAGGTTCATGTCTTTGAGGTTGCTGAAACTCCGGAGGAGCTCAACGACTTCAAGTGCAAAGTTATGCGTCTGCCTGTGGGTACCACGGTTGAAGATGTTACACGCTGGGCTAAGGCGATGGCATTACAAGACAGTCACGTGAAGAAGGTGCATTTATACTCGACCCGCAGTGGTCGTGCCACGGATGCGGCTTTGGTTATTTGGCAGGTGGCGCCCCCGAGGGTGTGTCAATTTAATTTGCACAACTTTGGGGCCACTGAGGGTGTGAGTGTCCTCACTGCACCGATGAATAGGGAAGTTACGTGCTCCCATTGTCAGGTGAAGTGCCATACCAAACCCCAATGCCCGTATTTGTTCCTGGAGAAGATGGTTGCGGCCTCATCCCCTGCGGGGGGGGGGAGGTGCCAGTTTCGCAACCCACGGAGGCAGAGGTGTTAGTTTCGCAACCCACAAAGGCAGAGATGCCAGGGGGAGCGCCTCTTCTCCCGGTGCAGCGACAGGTGTTGAGAAGAAGCGTGATGACAAGGCTGAAAAGAGGGAGGAGTTGGAGAAACTCCGTGATGATCTGAAGAAGAAAATCGATAGTACCAGGGCTGAGTTGGGTAAAGCGCAGGTGGCAATGAAGAAAGCAATTAAGGGTCGTGAAGCGGAGCCGGCTGCCAAGGAAGGTGTACTCAGGGCACAACTTGAGAGAGAGAAAGAAAGTCTTGCTGGTGTGGAGAAAAAGTTGAAGGATATGGGGCCGGTGGGGAGGCTGGCTAAGAAAGCCGGGACACATTAATTTACACGGGTATCAGGGGTCTAGTCTGGAATTGTCGTGGGTTACACGACACCAATCTACACAAAAGCAAGGCGGATTCTTTCCTGGTGGTTGCAAAGGCACTTAGTGTGGACTTTGTGGTCTTTCTGTAAACACACACCACTGCTTCCGAGAATCCTCTCTCAGGCTTTCGGGGTGGTATTTTTGAGGAGGTGGCCCACAAGCAGATCTTCAAAGGGGTCACCATCCTGCCGCAAGGGTGTGAGGGTTACTAAGGAGTGGAGTGTTGAGGGGCGGTTCGTGGCCTTTAATGTGGTGAAGGAGGGTTGCCGAGTAGTGCACCCACACATGACGTGGAGCGAAGGAGGTTTTTCAGGCGAATCATGCCTCAGGTGGTCGGTCTAGATATCTTGGCAGGGGATTTCAACTGTGTTGAGGACCCAGCCGACAAGTCCGGGTCATGGCGGCCTACGCCTAGTGTCCGTGAATTGGCGTTGGTGCTTGATGAGGCAGGCATGGTGGACTCCATGCCTGTGGGCAATACACATACGTGGCACGGTCATAACGCCTCTGCACGGATAGACAGGGTGTATGGAAAGGAGGACAGCGACTTGGTATTGGCGGTTCAGTGCCTGCCAAGTACATATGGCTTATCGGACCACAAAGGGCTGGTTATTGATGTCACGGGTGCAGATTTGTATGGTCGAGGTGGTGGGTTCTGGCGTGCACAGCAGTGCTCATTGGACTCCAGAGCGTTGGTTGGCCGCTTGCAAGGGCACGTCGAGCAGTGGGCTAAGTGGAGTGATCGGATGTTACATGGTCGCTGGGATGAGGTGAAAGGGAAGCTCGCGGAGACTATGAAGGGGTTTGAGAAATCAGTCCGGAGGGAGCAAGAAGAGGCGAGTTCAGAGGGGAAGATAGATGGGGCTATGAAAGGTGTCCCACTGTCTGTCACCACTGGCTCTCCTACTCTTGCCCAATCGGACTATCTTGAAAAAGAGGCGAGAAGGAGGAAGGAAGCATTTGTTAGAGCAAAGGACGCTAGAAGAGAGCTGCCAGACCAGTTCCTCACAGCGCAGGTGAAACAGGAAGTATCTGAACGGACCATACGCGCAATCCAGGCAGAGGATGGGTCGATTAAGACACAACAGCACGAGATCATCAGCACCATGACGGACCATTTCCAGCGGCTATACTCTGCCAGGCCAGTTGATCATGGGCTGGCGCCCCATTGCATCACTCTGCCTGCAGAAGTAACCCACGCATTAGGAGAGAAGATGACGGTTCAAGAAGGCATAGGGGTCACCACAACGAAATCACCAACCTCGGCGCCAGGCCCTGACGGATTGCCCTATCGGGTTTATTCAGCAGTGCCAGGGTTGATGGAGCTGCTTATTTGAGTGTGTAACTGGGCGATTCTCTCAGGAGTAGTCCCAGACTCCTGGGATAGAGCGTATATTCGTTGCTTACTTAAACAGGGGAAGGACAAATTGGTGCCGGAGTCATATAGGCCCATTTCACTGATATGCACAGATTGCAAGGTCTTCACGGGTATTCTTGCAGCAAGGCTTCAGCAGTTCGGCGATGCCATTTTTGGGCCCGAACAAACTGGATTCCTGAGAGGCCGGAACACTGCGATGGCGGCAATGCGCGTTGCAGACTTCTTCTCCAGACATCGTTCTTCATTCCCAGTCTTGTTGGACTACGCTAAGGCATATGATCGAGTTGACCATGGGTGGGTTGAGGTGTGCCTGGGGAGATCTGGCATTGGCCCTGAAATACAGCGAGTGTTACTGAATCTTCTTCGTGGGATGAAGTCCAGGCTCATCGTCAATGGTGAGCTTGGTGAGTGGATCTCCAATCGGTCTGGAGTGCGCCAAGGGGACCCACTGTCGCCCTTGCTATTTCTGCTGTGCATACAGCCACTGCTGGCTCGCTTGAAGCAGTTGAAGATATTCACCCAGGCCCATTGTGATGATATGGTGGTTGCAGTTTCTCGGCACAACATACGACAGGTGCTAACAGTTCTGAATGAGTATGACGGCTCAACAGGGGCAGCAGTCAATCCGGGCAAGTCGGTTCTCATCTCACCCAAACTAGACGCTGGATTCAGTCACCCTTTCCGAGTCGCAACTGGAGATAGGTATTTGGGTTTCTGGCTGACATCAGGAGGAGAATTAAAGCTGAACCCCGAGCTGGTGAAATCTACAGTGTCGTCACTTCGGCGGATTCAGAATCTTCACCTATCCTGGGCTGGTAAAGAGACAGTGCTGGCGAGTTACTTTAGGCCGAGGTACCTTTATCAAATGGTTCTGGTGGAGGGGGCAGAAAAGGTGTTCGGCAATATTGAAGCGTGGTTCTTGGGTGGGTGCAGGGATGAGTTCCTTGAAGGTCGGCGATATGTGATGCCATTAGCCGTCGCAAAAATGAGGCACCCCTACACACGTCTGAGACTCAGACCGTTGGTGGACGAGCTGCGGGACAGGAGGACTTATTTGGTTCTTCGGTTGCTCCGGTCTCAGTTTCGAGTGCTTATTCCGGGGAAAGAGAGCGAGTCAGGGCTGCCAGAAAGCATTGCCGACTCGGTTCGGTGGAGTAATGCTCCACTGTGGAACGGGCTGCTTGTTGCGTGGAAGGAGTCCCCTAAGACCTATCGGTGCTTCGGCACTCGGGGCCGAGGGGGTCCGGTACACATCAACACTGGTTCGGGAGGGTGCCCCTAAAGAGTGGCAAAGAAGGAGTGCAAAGGAGGAGGATAAGATTCGCTCGGTTCCTAAGTCAGTAGGACAGAAGGAGTTTGAGAGGAAATATGGCACCCAGATCTCAGTCCTATTGCACCGGCTTCGAAAGTGCAGAGTCAGACCGGCGGTCTTGTCATTTAGCTGGCGGGTAGTCAACAGAAAGGTGCATGTGAGTTGGGTAGGAGAAGACAGGAGGCAAGTGGAAAAGACACGCTGTGGGTGGTGTGGGCATAAGCTGACAACAAGGCATATTCTGGATGGTCTGTGTGGCAGACTCCGGACAATTGGTGGACACTACACAGCTCTATTAAGCGCACCCCATTCAGAGGGGAAGGTGCAGACGGAAATACTTCACGTGTGGGCAATTTGGAAGGCTTGGTGTGGAGTGGTGCACGACAGTGCGGAAAAGACAACTGATACCTTTTTATCCCTTTACAGGGATTTTCTCAAGCACGAACTATCTCGTGCGGAACAAATGGATGGCATGTCCCCATTTTAAAAAAAAAAAAAAAAGAATGATTAGAGGTTGAACGCAGAAAGGACACTACCTAAGAGATCCTTGTTTGTTGCTCTGAGAACAATACAAAGAACTGATTTGCATAGGTTGCCAAATACTATTTAGACTCATAAGACGCATGCGCAAGTGAGGCGTAGGCTAACTAACACCACATATATTTTGTAAAAATTACTAATTGTTACGATATGGCTCTTTAGCATCCTTCTGTTCTTAAAAGGTAACACCCACTGGGTAAGTTTTGATCACACAGTTTGAAGAGCGTTTGCATGAATTGCTCAACACCTGTCTCCTCTGAGCGACTTAAGTTTCCAAATCCCATTTGCTTCTCGAGGCAACAGCAAAACTCACAAATCCTTTGAAAGTAAGATAGCTTGCCCCTCCAGTGTCCAACAACTTCTGTTACCATGTGGTGATTGGAAAGTTCCCTTATTGAGATTTTTTATTATGTGGCTTTGGGGTTTGAGCACAATCTGTTGTCCTGTTATTTTCCAGGTAGGCCACCAAAGGATCCTTGGGCCTAACCTGGCTACGCATCCTCAATTCCACGAAGCAGTGGTAAGGGTATATTATGGCGGTCGCAATGTGATGATGAACAGCGGCGCCAACGGTCCTCTACCATTCGATCTCAGCAAGGGTTGCCCAACCAGATACCTCAATGACGTAGATTAGGGGCCGAATGGAAAGCCCCAACCTTATGGATGCTACGCAAAAGAAAGATAAAGGAGATGAACAAGATCGATGCCAGCTCGGGCATGTATCCCAACAGGCTGTGTGTCCCCGACCTGGAAGAAAAGGCGAACGACACGGAGTATTTGATGGTATTGATACTCTGGCTTGGTCTTCTTTGTTGCTAATGTCTTAACCTCCGTTGTTAGGAAACTTGTTGAAGTTGATGCAAGGCGACAAGAGCTGCATTTTGCAACAAGTCTTTACCTTGCAGATCCTGGTATTCACAGTAATGTTTAGATTTCTCTAATCGAGTTGCATTCAATAGGGCTGAGTTATATGGTAACATGTACTCAGTGTGGCCAGAAAAGTCTGGTTAGTGATGGGTTTGGAACCTTCAACATTGCAGAAAAGAGTTGCACAGTCACTTTCCCAGCATGTGGAGGTGCGATTGAGATTGATGCATTGCACTTTAGGTATCTAAAGGTTCAAATGTGAGTCAATATTTCACCTCATCGCCTTTTATTTAGATCCTGCCGTTACACCATGACCGGAAAAAAAATGGGAGGCGGAACAATTAGGAAAAGTGGTGAAGCTAATATTCAAGGCCTGACCGACTCCCTTGGCTCAAGTGTGCTGTCCTGGCTGACTGAGGCAAACTACAATTTCGTCTGAGGCAAATCGATTTCCCCTTTATTCTCGGATTCCGTTGCCGCCGCCGTTTTTGCTTTCTCATTTTCACGACTGATGTTTTGTGATTGGAGGTGCAAGACAATACGAAGCCAAAAATTGTGAGAGTGAAGAATGGCGTCACCACAAACTGGAGATTGGGTACCACCTTAAAAAGTAAACTTCATATTTTCTCAAAACAACACCACAGGAGCTGCGTCTGGTCAAGGCGAGTTTCCGGTTTTCGCCCGTCGCAGAGCCAATTCTCATTGGCCTCACAGGACATAGGGGGAAACGATTTTCGAGTTAGAGCTATCGGTGGCCTGAGGGAATTGCATGAGCACGCCTGACGATAAACCGAACAAACAGTTTTGGGGGGGAACCTCTCCCTGGTATGCGCTAACCGAACGCAAAAAGGCTGTTAGCCATGCACCGGCCTCTCTGCTTTCGTGGTCCTCCTGATGTTTTTCAACATGTTGTTGGGTATATTGAGGGGCCTACTCACCATGCTGTCAATTGAGGAGGAGGTACTCCACCGAGATACGTCTGGATGAACAGGCTGAGGCCGACTAGGGTGATACGAGGTTACACCAGGCCGCCTGAAAGGGAGGGAAAATGCATTGTGGATGAAGAACACCTGCCGGTGTCGAAGAGGATTTGGTCCTGAAACCAATGGCCTCATCAGTGGTTTGAGAGGACAATCCCACAAGTGCGATACCTGTTCTACAACGACTGGATTCTAGGGTTTGTGCCTGAAGGAGCGTATATTGCTGAGGAGAACAACCAGTTCGTCCTTGAGTGCTACCTTCTTTCAAATCCTTTGGGGAGATGATTAAAGCTAAACAAGATTCATTTCTTCTATGGTTATTGTTGAACCGAAAAATTTTTGGGGGGGGGGGCAATTTTAGGAAGGGCAGTAATCCTCCTTCACCAATTATCATATAAGCCGGGCGCATATGGACAGCCTTTGTCGCACGCCCACTTCAGCAGATCATGGTGGCTGGCGGTCTCTGCGTAGAATGCCGTTATTTTGTCCCACGGGCAACCACGGGCACGCAACCACTTGAGGATCATCAACCGACCACCGTGTGCCGCCCCTTGGCAGCACTTCGTGTCCAACGAGTGGCCGTTGGCCAGAGTCCACTCCAGGACAGTGAGGTGACCGTACTCTGCTGCAATTGAGCAGATATTTGGACTCTGGGGACAACCATTGGCGAACGCCCATTGGAGCACCTCCAAATGACCATACCGGGCTGCTAGAGATGTGGTTGCATCATCCCAGGGGCATCCGTGCGCACGTGCCCACTTGATTAACTCCAGGTTGCCGTAACGAGCGGCGTGTTGGCAGGTTGATGCATCCCAAGGACATCCGTTTTCGTGCAGCCACTTTAGCATCTCAAGGTTGCCACGCCATGCTGCCATGGCACACGATGCTGCATCCCACGGACACCTGTTGTCGTGTGCCCATTGTAGGACTGCCAGATGTCCCCCCACAGTTGCCTATATGTTGTGTGTTACAAAATCAACCAAAAGCGAGATATTCTATCCTACCCTTTTACAGGTATCCGCATCCCAGGGGCATCGTTGAGCACACGCCCACTGGAGCAAGGAAAGGTGGCCACCGCGTGCTGCTGCAGAACACGTCTTCTCGTTCCAGCGACATCCGTTTGCTCTGGCCCACTGGAGCATCTCTAGGTGGCCGCACCGTGCTGCTCCTATTGTGATAGGACATCATCAGTCACCATCAACGGTTCCTCACTACCCACCCTCACAGGTGCGCTCATCCCAGGGAGCCTCGTGAGCACGAAGCCACTGAAGGATCTCAAAATGACCGGCCTCTGCTGCCCTCTGGCATGCGTTTGAATCTAGAGAACACCCGTTCTCATACATCCACTGGAGGATCTCTAATTGTCCTGCCTGGAGATTGTGTGTCACCTTCACTGTTGCATTGTACGTAATTATAAAATTCCATACCTCTGCTACCGCTTGGCTGCCCCATGGGTCCCAAGGGCACCCGTTGGCTCGTGCCCATTTGAGAATCTCGAGATGACCATGTCGAGCGGCCTCTGTGCATGTTGTCCCTCCCCATGTGCAGCCGCTGGCACGAGCATACTGGAGCATTGTTAGATCGCCCCGACCTGGAACGAGAGGTGGAATAAGAACGGAAACCTTCATACCCCCCCAACCCCCACCACAACTCACTAACCTGCTGCATTTGAACATGTGAAGTCGTCTTGCGCACACCCTGAAGCGCGCATCCACTTGAACATGGCGAGGTTGCCGCTTAGCGCAGCACTCCTCGACACACCGTGATTCCACTCACACCCATTTGCATGCAACCATCGCAACACCTTGAAGTGACCACCCGCTGCGGCGGCGTCGCAGGTCTGCCAATTCCAAGGGCACCCATTGGCGCGAGCCCATTTCAGCAGATCCAAGTGACCAAAGCGGGCGGCTGCATTCGATGTGTGCTCATCCCAGGGGGAACCGTTGACATGGGCCCATTGAAGAACAGAGAGCCATCCCTTTGCTGCCACACGCCAGCTTTTAATTTTTAAAATAGAGATTTAGTTCTGCTTTCCTTCTTCTTTGGTACCTGAACCCTTCAGGGCGACGAAGGCATGGAAACGAAGAGGAGATCGCTGTGTCCTGTGCGAATCGGTCGCCGCTCTGCTGGTTTTCTCCTCTAGCCTCCTCCACGCTGGGCTCGAGCAGGAGTCGATTTCTGATCAAGCGGTTCCATTGCCGACAGACGAAGCGACACATAACCCAACTTACCTCCTCATAATCATCGTACCCCATCTTGCCCTGCGCCCACCCTGAGTTGCCTTCCTCAGCATCGTCGTCTACGCAACCTTTGGGTGGGTACGGAGGAAGGAGAAACGACAGAATGACGTCGACCAGTTCGATGGGAACTATGTCTTCGATGGTACATCCAGGGGTTCCACTAACTGCTTCGTCCTGCATTTGCACAACAACAGGAAATGAACTTTGGAAATGACAAGTCGGCAAGTATCACGTGAGCTCTGTTACTTTTCATCAGAGTTTTCTCTCTACACAAACTTCAGAAAGGAAAAAACTATTCTGCTAAACGTGGAATTGAGAAAACATATGATACCCAATGGCGAAATTTTTGAGCAAGTTGTAACGGTCTGTACAAAAATCTTCGTTTCCGCAACGGCCATAACGGTAAAACGCAACGGTTTTGTGGGTAGGAAGGACATGGGTGAAAGAGTATTTAGTGCGGAGGCTCACCGAGTCGAGAGCCCCCACTACCCAAACTTTACCCGAAGGTTGAACAGGGGTGTGGGTAAATTATGGTGGCGTTAAAAAATAACTTCAGCTGCACTGAAACGGCTACACGAGTTTTGTACACCGCCACTGTTCGGGATTACAACTTGCTCGAAATTTTCGCCATAGGTTTTTTCCTCCACATTATACAAATCAGTCTTTTCCTGCAAATATTATGGCGAAAATTTCGAGCAAGTTGTAATCCCGAACAGTGAGGGTGTACAAAACTCGCGTAGCCGTTTCGGTGCAGCGAAAATAATTTGTTAACACCACCATAATAAACCCACACCCCTGTTCAACCTTCGGGTAAAGTTTGGGTATTGGAGGCTCTCGACTTGGTGAGTCTCCGCACTAAATACTCTTGACCCAAGTCTTTCCTTCCCACAAAACCGGTTTGCTTTTTTCCGTTATGACCGTTGCGGAAACGAAGATTTTTGTACAGACCGTTATAACTTGCTCAAAAATTTCGCCATAGAAATTGTAATTAACTTTTGTTTGTTTTAAGTGTTTATGGTATTTTCTATATTTGGTGCGCACTTTTCGATCACGAATAAATTGTGCTCAACTGACCACCGCAGGACCACGAATCTCTAAGCTGGGGTCAAACAATTTCAACGTACAACCGAAGAGTACGGGACCAAAAATTGTGTACCATTTATATAGTAAACAAACCAAATTATAATATTATTTTTTTTTTTTCTTTACATTCAATTACATATGGCAGGCACTTTTTGATAATGAATAAAGAGTGCTCAAAATCGCAAGTTCTTGGAATTGGAATATTTTGAAGGGATACTTTTTCGTGGGTGGGCCATGTTTCGCTTTTGTAGGCGGCCTTCTCACAAGAGGAAAAAGACGGCATAAAGAAAGTTTGCACAAAAAAAAAAAAAAAAAAAGAGTGACAAAGAACAAGGGTGAAGTCGATCACTTCACCATTTGAAAATAGCATCTGAGCATTCCACCAGAAGTATTGTGGAAGAAAATAAACGAATGTTCAAGAAAGACAGACTCACCTAAGGATAGCGCCATCTTCATCGTGGAAACAGGACCTGCCAATCAACCAACTTGGTCAAGACATTGTTACTGTGGCATGGGAGGCTGGCCCGTTACCATACAAGAGAGGAGATAGATTTGAGGGAAGCACAATACAAAAGCAGATGAAGAGGAAAGAAGAAAAGGAGAGAGAGAGAGAGAGAAAAGAGAGCAATATCCCGCAATCTTTCTCTTTGCAATCTCTCTTTTACAACCACAATCTTTTCTTTTTCTCCCTTCTCTCTTTTCCTATGGTCACTTCTAACTTCTCCATCCTTGTGTCTTTTCTTCTTTTCGACTTCTCTTCCTTTTTTTCTCTCTCTCTTCTCTTTTTTGCAACGGTTCATTCTACACATTGAACAACATGACCACACATGAATGTGATCCTGTTGACCCACTCACACAGTCAAAACATAGCATTTGATGGTTGTACTAATCTCACTCCGCAAATGAGTTGCCTACCATCATTTTATCACCTTCATGAATGCTCCATGTGAGTAACAAGCTGATGATGGAACATACCATTTGCTGTGGTGATTATCTTGTTACAATTCTCACACACCTATTTATTGAAGAAGGAAGGAGAAAGGATGTATAAAGGCTGATGATGGAACATACTATTATCATGTATGTTTGTACCTACTTATTGAAGGGAAGAGGGGGGAAAAACAAAAAAGTGTCAATATAAGCTGTCAAAATCACTTACCTCCTTTCAAATGCCATTCACACAAGGTACTTATGTTGTTCTACCATGATCTCTCTTCTTTTTCTTATTTCCTATTATTCTCTTCATTTTTCATTTTTCTATTTCCACATCTCCCTCCCTTCACTCTCCTTTCTCTTAATTCTTCCATTTCCTTCTTTTCTTCCTTTGCACATTTTCTTCATTTTTTTGAATCAGTTTCCCTCTCTAATCCTTCCCTTTGTGACCTCCTTTTCTTTCCTTCCTCCTCCCCCCCCTTCTTTCTTTCCTCTTCCCACTCTCCTTTTCCATTCCTTTCCTCTCTTTTCCATTCTTCTTTTCCTCTCCTTCTCCATTTCTTTTCTCTCTGTTTCTTCCCTCCCTCTCCTTCCTCTACTGCTCCCTCTCTCTCTTCCTTCCCTCCAACTCTCTTGTTATGTTCCTCATTCCTACTCAAGCTCATTTCACTGCCATATTTTAAAAACCTCACTTTTGATTATTCAATGAATAAATGATATATATATTGAGCTTACTTTCCATTTATTGAGTGCATTTGCTCATGAGTTGTTTGTTGCATTCAAATATTGTGCAAGGAAAGTCTTGCCCTCTCAAAAGAAGAAAGGACAAAGTTGCCAAACCGCTGCAACAAGAATACATTGAGGTGTTGTGACAAAAGTGGAGCTAAGAAGACGGAGAAGAATGAGAGTGGAGATTAGAGAAAAAGAGAAGGGAACAAGTAAAGAAAAGAAGAAAGAAAAGAGAAAAAAAGGAAAAGAAGAAAAGGAAAGGAAACAAAAAAGGAAAAGGAAGTAAAGAAAAGAGAAGAAAGGAAAAGAGAAGAAAAAGAGACAAAAACGAGGAAGCAAAAGAAATAAATGAAAAGGGATTAAAATTTAGTTGTGTAAAATTTATATTATTTTTAAGAAAACATATTTCTCAACGATGTAATATGTTTCAAAAAAGTAATATTACCTTAAAAAATGTCATTTTGATAGTTGTAAACTTTACTATATAACTCAAAAATTGGATACAAGGATTTTCTCGGAAATGGCGAGCGTGCAGGACGCGGCTCTCCCTTCACCCAACTCGAAAATCGCTAAGACGCACTTTGCCAACGTCTCCTCGACCGTTTCTCGCACTATCACCATCCAGCCCCCTGCTTCGGACTGCCAAATTTATGTGCCTCGCCCGTCTTCTCTGACCTCGTTCACCGACGCCACTTTGGATGCTCTCCTGGACTCAGTCGAGTTTGATGAAGACATGGAAGGTTACGAGCATCGCTTCGGAGGAAAGCTTATTACCTTCAATACCACCGAGGCTGCCAAGAGCTTTTTGGCTCAACTGCCAGCCAATGTGGTGGTGGGGAAAAAGACCCACCGTTTTCACAGTGGCCCCCCTGTAATTCATTCCGGAGTTCGCGTAAGAGTCATGGGCCTACCCAGGCCGTTTTCTGCGAAGCAGCTACAGCAGCTGGGCCAAGCTATTGCCTTGGACCCTTCCCATCTCGTCCACTACGAGATGCTGCACTCTCGAAGAGGAAAGCCGACTGACAAGGGCCTTCTCATCTTCAAAGTTTGTCCGTTTGCCCTCCTTGTATCAAAGGCCATGAACTTGGGAGGGTACGACATACAGTTCAGCTTCCTCAGCCGTGATGCTCACTGCCACGAATGCGGATGTGCTGGCCATAGCTCCGAGTACTGCTACCAACTCTACGAAGATGGGCTACCAAACATCTATTTCGATGATGACGGCTTTGCATCCTACTCCCCTCCAGCTGAGAAGAAGGAGAAAGAGAAGGAGAAAGAGAAAGAAAAAGAGAAGGAGAGAGAGAAATCGAAGGACTCCAACTCTAAGAAAAGCAGCAACGAAGACGAGACTGCTGCTGAAGCCGAGAAGGCTCCGAATAAGAGCCGCGGCAAACATAGATAATTCCCAATATGGCGTCGTTCGTGTTAGCCAATGCCAACGGCCTTCACGAGACTCAACTGTTTCCTGACAAGCCCCGAAGATTCTTTCAACATCTCCTCAATGTGAATGCAGACTTTGCCTTCATTACCGAAACCCACTTTACACCATACACATCCAAAGAGAATGCTGGGTGGGATTTGGAGCTTTCCCTAGCTACTCATGAGCCACCCAAGGTAGGGATTTGTGAAAACACCTTACTTCAGTGTTGATACCTTATGTTGGCAAATCATAAAATGGTTAACTTAGTTTAGGCTTAGTCATGGTGGTTAACTTTCGGTTAACGACTAAAAGGACTGTTGGAAAATTTTCAAAGTCACAAAAATCTGGGACCACAATTTGGAGATCAGTTAACTGTTTTTTGGCTTGACTAAACTAAACTACCATGACTAAGCCTAAACTAAGTTAACCATTTTTACAGCATTCACACTAATTATTACAATCTACAAATTCTGGAAAAAGTGCACACTTCATCCCATGTTCCATTAACAACAAAGGCAAGTGTCTCATGCAAGGCTGGGGCACTAACAATCCCCAACTTTACAAACTCTGGAGAAAAGGTACTCTTTGCCCCTGCTCCAAGAATTTCTTTTTAATCTTCTCAGCTTTTAACTCCCCATTTACTGAAAGAAGGAAATCTACCCCTCTTTGTGAACATGAAAATGAATGGTTGGCCCTCATGGACAACCGTATTTCGGGTTTCCAAATCGCCCAAAGCACCAAAGAAGAGTGAAGTCTTGCAAGGAAGTAGCTTGAAGTAGGGCTTTGAGTGGCGAGGATTCTTGGGGAAGTAGTGCAGGGCACGAGCCAAAGAGATGGTTGATAGATTCTCTGCCCAGTACTGGATATTATCTTAGTCCCTCCAAGTTGGGCCCACTAAGCCTTTCATGGAGGTTTGCTAGGGGTATGGAGCTAATAAGTCATAAGAATACCAGGAAATTTGAAAATTCCTCCAACAGCCCTCTACTACCTTGCCTGAGCATCTAACTCCTTAATTTAGCATACTTGGCAGTGTTTTTCAAGGAGATCATATTGTAACACTCCTCTACTTGTGTATTAAGCCCTCTTAGTGGCCTTGGAGAGCCCTTTAACAGCCACACAAGGCTTTGATGATGTGCTTGTGGGTATCACAAACCAAAACACTTGACACACAATCTATCATCTAGTATGAGCAAATAACTGAAGCTTGCTTGCTTCAACAGAAACAAGTTTGTATTGATCTCTTGATGCAAATAAGACACTACACTTAGAGTTTTAGCCTCCATTTCACCTTGGGTGGCTCATGAAGAGCTTTTAAGAAGACACAACATGCTTATAAAAATTCTGTCACCCACAAATTAGTAATTAAACTTAATTCAGCCTTTTTCACTGGGCAAATCATCCATCTGTGCTCATGAACTGCCAGGAAAGCTCTAAATCCCTCCTAGCATCCTTACTAGCTATTCAGAGTCTAATATTCTGGCATGGTTTCTTTCCCTCTTAGTAACCCTCCTCAAAAGTTACCTACCACCAAGGGACCCAACTTTTTAAAACTAAAGTACCCAAAGGATCCCTTTTCCACCACATTAGCCCTACTGTGCATCTTCTGGCCTCCACCACATGTAAAAAGTTGGCATCACAATGCCCACTGTTTTGTCAAAGACTCAAGTGTTACTTCAGTTCTTTCAGGCCCCAAGGGAATTTAAACTTCTTGCTAGAGGATTATCAAAAACATGTGAAAAATTTTAAAAGATTTAGAATTAATTTTTTGAAAACAACACTGCATAAATTATTGTTCAATTTGTCTTTAATGTTCTACAACCATGATCTATGTGTTAACACATAAATAAAATCTTTTCATGAACCAAAAAAATCTTTCGTAGAGTGCAACACCTTTTACCAACAAACAGTTTAAACAGCAAGGAAAAAAAAAATTATATTTACGTACATAGACTATTTTCCCCCTTGCCCCGAATCTCTGTTCGAGGAGCTGCTTGGACACCATGGTGATTAAGTTCTATTGTCGCTCTGTGTCCAGGAGAAGACCGCCCCTGTCAAGTCATCCTGCAAATCAAGATCATTCCTGTAATGAGTCTTTGGGTAAGTGATCACAGACATTTATAATCAGCCATGACGCGGCGCAAGAAGCCACGGATGTCCATCGAGGAGTGTGTTCACCTGGATTCCGCCTCCGACTGCACCACCTCTGCGGGTGTGCTGGTGCGGTGATACAACGCCCTCATTAGTATGCTCAAGGCTGGGGTTGCCAGAACAAACAGGTAAATTGGTGCGACGAAAATTCTGATTGCCTTGCTCCTCATTGTTCCTGCGTCTGCGCAGACGACCCACCCCGAGTAACAATCAGCCAGCTCGCTGGTGTAGCACTCTGGGTTTGTGAAAAGGTGGCGCTAAATCCGGCAAGCACTCGGGGTTAGTTACCTAGCCCTGTTTTCCGTATTACCTTGACACCCATAGGATAGTGCCTAAGTTTCCCGATAATAGACAAAGCAGGTCGCATCAGAACGGGGCTTACAGAGGAGAAGTAGCTCTGGCACAAATTCGCTCCTCACTTTCCGAGGTGCTAGGCCTCAGCATCTCTCCTCTCAGCAACCGGATGCTGAGCTCTACCTCAACAAAGCGACTTGCTACAACTGCGGTAGACTGCTCTTCCCCACACAGGTATGCTGGGCAGCGACAGAAAAACATGGACGAGACTACCGTGTAACGAGGCTCTTCCCGAACAAGCGCTCTTGATAGAACACACGGCAGCAGACACGGAATCCATCTGCCTGTCCTCGTCCCCCACTGCAAGTATCCCGGGCGGGCCGCTCTTTGAGCACTTTGGAGACCCTCTTCCTGTTGAGATCGGTGCCTGCGCAACTATCACGAGAAGCGGATGTTCTAGCTAGCGAACCTGCACTGCAGTATTTATTGCCCATCGAAGGCCTATGTGCACCTGCGAGGACACGAACGCACCGGATGACTTTCAGTACATCAAACCCTCCTCCTGCTTGCGGTAGCTGATATCTGTGCACAGATGAGAAAACACTTGCATGAGTGACAGCTCAAAACGCTTACCACGAGGTGGAGGTGGTGGGTTAGTTTGTGTCCGCTGCGGCAGTGGGAGTGTGCCAGGCAGCGGGCCTTCACGGCCCCTCCGCACGTGCCGATTCGTAATTACCCCCCCAAATGATTTGTGGGGGTGAGGCTGACGCGGCAAGAAGAGCCTCTCACGAACGAGGATGTGCTTGCCGTCAAGATCGACCGCTTGACTGCGCAGCTGGACGAGACGAAGCGCCTGATGGTGGGAGAGCTGGCCTCGGTGGGCGGTGAACGTTAGCCAGGGCGAGGGCTTTGGGGGAGAGACGGTGCGTGTGAGACGGTCACGATGGAGTTGTGAGTGCGGCCACTCGGCCGTTGGCCCCTTTCTTTTTTGTGTACATTTGCCTTTTGCGTGCCGCGACTGTTGACTATTGACTTGTAAACCCTTTTTAGTTTTCTTCATTCATGCATAAAGAAGAATAAAAATAAAAGGAAATCTTTACATAGATTGATACAACACAGCTTACAAATGAGACCTGTTTTAAACAATACATGAGGTATAGTCAGGAGACAACTGGGGCCTTTTTCTTGGCTGGAGTGACTTTTTTACCAACTACATTTGCCAAGTTCCTTTATTTTCTAACTCACTTCAGAGACCCACTTCTATCAAGAGTGCGAGAGGACAGGAGGCTCGCTCTTTTTGCTTCGAAGCAAAAAAATTATGAACAAACTTTAGGTTTCCTTTTCTTTAGGGAAGTAAGTGCAGGGAAAATCGTCCACAATACTGCCATTTTACGAGTTTTGAAGCACACGGAGTGCCTCAATGATTGCCGAACAGATCTTATCTTTAGAGGCCTTTCTATTCACAGTAATGCACAGGCAGTCGGCCATAGCAATAGCTTCCACGCGGTCGATACTATTCTTCCAGAGCGAAAAGATTTGTTCGTCCGGAACGGCCCAGCTTACAAAGCCCTGGTGCTGATCTTTTTCTTAGTGCAAGTAGTAAAAACAACGAAACAAACCTTCTTAGTGGGTTTTGCGGGACAGCGATAGTATATTTTCCCTGGGTTCTTAGCAAGTCCTTTGGGATTGGTTTGCACAAGGGTACACATTTGCTTCTTATTGCATTTCAAACAGTATCTCACTGCTGTATGTTCAGGAAATCTAATGTTTTCAAAACGTCAGCAAAACAACCGAAGCTGATGTTAATAGCTTGCGTACATCTGTTTCCACAATGGGCCGGAGTAAATTGGCTTCTGAGCCTTCTCTCCGTTGCCCTTTTTGCGTGTATTAGAATGGCGAGTCATTGCTCTTTCCTTCTTCTCTTCCGCATGTTCCTCCTCTGCCTCGTACATTTTGTCTTCCCCTTCCTCGTACTTTTCGTCTTCCTCTTCCTCGTTCATTTTGTCTTCTTCTTCTTCGTCTTCCTCTTTTTCTTTTTCCTGCTCTTTCTCTTGTGTTTCCTTTACATTCCCCTTCCCTTTCTTCTTGCCCCTTGTCTTCAAAACTGGCGTTTCCTTTACATTCCCCTTCTCTTCCACCCTTTTCCTCTTTTTGTTGTCGCTATTCTCAGCTTTTGAGCGGCGGCTCTTCTCCAGAGATTCCTCGTTGTCTTAAAGAGAAATGAGAATGAGATCATGAAATAAAAAATTGGGTGTTTAAACCTGTGAGGAGAAGAGCGGTTGGCGGAACTCGGTTCTGTAGATGCACACTGAGGATATGGAATATTTCTTGTAGCAATTTCTTCTCGTCCTCGTGCTCGTTGCGTTCCAGGTCGTGTCTTGTTCGGAGGCCCGCATCGTCCGAGAGGCGCACCAGATCGGTACAAAAATGCAGACACCCAAAGCTCAGCTTCTTCTCCGCGGCGATTATGGCGATCTGGGATATCTCATTATCCAATGTGTCATAATCGTCCCCCAACACTTTCCGCTGCTCAAACGTCTCGCCTACAATGGTAGGCACCGACACATGCCTACTGAACGATACCTTTGCCTTGAAGTGAAACGAATGGTTCTCAAACGGATTGACAGGCGGCAGCACTGGGATTAGGGTGTTTTCCGAATCGCACACCGCATACGCTTTCGGACAAACAATCTTCGATTGGATATCGGTCTCCTTGGACAGCGTCGCACATTTGCCAAAATAAATGACCTCCGATACCCCATGTTCAGAGAAGTGCTGAACCAGCCTCTTGGCGATATCTCCCCAGAAGGAGTAATGAAAGCCGAAGAGAATGATGCGGAATTTTTGTGTTTTGTAGGCCAACGCTAAACCCACAGACCCCATGTTCCTCCCACAGATTCGAATCTCCTTGGGGGCTCTGTTGTACATACCAATAACTCGATCCAGATTTCAGCGAATAGCGGTAAAACCCCACATAGCCCATCAAGACAACATCGCCCGGGCGAAATTCAAAATCCGATAGGCCACACCAATTCGGCATCTCTTCAAAGGCCTTGGGGTACCAAAAGACACGCAACAATCCTTGCTCATCGGTGCAGTTCGGTTTCAACATCTCAAACCCGCTCCGAACCATGGACGCGTAGTGTTCCACATAGTCCTTACCCGGAAAGACCACCAAAGCAAAAAACTTCTGGTTTGTCTCCAGATCAAGCACACTGAACAATTTAGGGCGCTGAGTATAAAAGTGCTTCCGTTGTTGATCTTCCTTATGGCTTTTGCGTGCTCCCCATGTGCGATCTTTCTTTGAGAAGTCGCGCAACATTTCACAGGCATGCCAGCGCCTAGCGAGACAATAGTCCTCGAAGTGCCCATCATACACCCCAAGTACGAGAAATGGTAGAGGCGGTTGGGCATTCCTGTCTGAACGTAAATTCTGCTGCAGATGCTCGTTCATGTGGGCTAATGGAACCTTTTTTGTAATGTATCCCGGAAGCGCGTAGACCATCGTGTGATCCGCAGGGTCTGCACGGGGCAGAGACTCCACAGAAATTTCCGTTTCGAGGGAGTACAGAGCTGTAACATGCTTGGCTGGTTCTCTTTGCTGTTTTGGCGCTCCGTAGTAGTGTCGTGCCTGTTCCATTTCGTGCTTTGCTGGCAAGTTTCTTGTAGTTGTTGAAAGTGGTTTTATTATAATTGGTTTTAAAACCCTTTTTATTCGAAGAAAAAAATATTTTGCTCCCAACTATCGAGGGTGGTACCAATTCGGGGGAGTTGGGGCGGGGCAGTCGGGGATGGGCCCCAAGTCACTAGTGTTCCAAGTTGGGGCAAAATGAGTTGGGGCGGAGTGACTCGCCCCACTTATGTTCCGTTCCCCCAAGTCTGTCAAAAAAATGTATCGGGGGTTTCGAAGAAATCTGGCCGTTGTGAGAAAAGTTGGCGAAGAGGAGGGCCAAGACATCGCCGCGATGGCATGCATTGTTTCTCTCTTACTCGGTGCAATGCAAGCCACAGTGCTCCAGCAAGCGAGGGAGGTATATCAAGCAGGGAATCGCTTCTGAAATGCGCCATCTGCTTGGGGTTGTGAGGAGCCACACACGCGCCCCTGCGGTCACCTTTTGTTACGTATGCATTGTCCAATGGCTGCTGATGAGTGAGCGCTGTTCTGTATGTCGCATGAATACATCTAAAGACCAATGCATCCCGTCACACTGCCTGCGACAGATGGTGCGTGAGTATTTTGTAAATCATTCTAATCAAAATTAACAATTAATCATCAGGTTGAATGGGAAAAATCGAACCAGTACTATCTCTTGCCTTCAGTGATTACAGGTTGGAGTTCTTGCTTTTCCTTACTTGATTGATTGCTTAATTTTTTGATATAGATGTTAATATTCACCACGAATCGGTTGAACTTCACGCTCCCCTTCCACAAGACAGAGGAACTACATCATCCTCAAATGGGCGACGAAACAAGAGGCCACAGACATCGCAAGGTAATCGTTTTTCTTCGCCTTCATTCTGCCTTCTTAATCCCTATTCTTTCTAGGTGATGAGTACTCATGGCACAAGAATGGGGTTTCAGACATGGCAGCAGGTTATCGGCGGCAACACTATCGCTGCAGCGAATTCAAATCGAAGGGCTGCCCTGCAAAAAAAATGGAAGACCACTACAGCAATGGTCATGTGGTGTACAGCGTGGATGGAGAACATAATCATGCCCCAATTACAGCGAGGAAGTGGCTTCGTCCTGATTGTCGATCGCGCGTACGCGGTCTCCTCGAAACGGGCCTTCGACCAACTGAAATTGAGCTCCACATGCAAGAGGAGGCTTATGTGAGGGGTGACTTCGCTCCACTGACGGTCCCCACACCGGCATAAGTTCGATGAATCCGCAGTTCAATGAACCGCTCGCTGCACCCTTCTACAGATGCATTGATAAACATCGACTTGCTTCATGGAGAACAGGGGACCAAGTTTGTTAGACAGATCATGACAAGTCCCACCCTGGAAATCTATTGTGCCCATTTTCGAGGGCTAGCAATGCTGTCTCGCTATGGTCGCATCATTTTAATTGATGGTACCTTTGACTTGACAGAAGGTACAGAACCTTTATTCCTTTATCCAATCTCAGCAGCTAATACCACAACTGTAGGCAAGCAAGTGGTCACCAGTGTGTGTGTATTTATTGATGAAGTGTGGGTTGTGCCTTGCGCTTTCCTTGTCCACTCCAATCACACGGCGAATACATACACCCAATTTCTTCATTATCTATTCAGCCAAGAGGGATTACAAGGACATGCGCTGCCCAATGCGGTAATCGGTGATTATGAAGAAGCTCTGAAATTGGAAACACAGCAAGCATTCAGTGAGAATGTTAGGTAAGGTCCATACCCATACTATCTCGGTTTCTAATTTCTTAAACAGATACTATGGTGACTATTTCCATTTCATGCAGGCGAATTTGAGGAGACTGCACCATAACCTTCAGCGCAAACTTCTACCAACAGAGCGCACAGTGGCTGTATCTGCGCTTCGAACCCTTTGGTGGTCAACAAATGTGGAAGCATTTGAGCAGAACCGCGTTGCCTTTATTGAATTTTGGCAGCAACACTGTCCATCCTATGCCGAGTACTTCAACAATGAGTGGTTGCATCATATTAGACCTTCAGTGTGGGCACGGTATGTTGTTTGTTGTGGGTGCTCATATATTCATATTTCGTAAATATTCTAGGTATGCACGACTTCCACACTATCCTTCGGGCTCGCAGAGCATTGAAGGCATGCACAATCGTCTCCAGAATGTCATCTTCAACAATAGCTCAAATCTTGCAATCGATAGAGTCATGGACCACCTCTATCACCACTTCATCTATTATGCCCGAATTGAAGAACACCCTGATGTGCGCAAACCCATGAAATGTTACACTCGCAGAGTTCCAAACACACGATCAAGGTCATTTTTTCCTTCTCCTGGTGGAAAGAAATTGCCCTCCACTCTAATCTTTGTTGTTTTTTGTATATAACGCTGATGTTATATTGGTAAGTGATTGGGATATTTGTATAATTGTCTCATACCTGCCAGTTTAGGTTCTCGGCTGCATGAAAATGAGTACCATTGTCTGACCAGAGAAACAGAACGGTTATCTCTTGTGCTTTAGCCTCTGCCAATAGATGATCAAGACAGCAGAGAGCATAGTAATTATTATGTGTGGCATCTTTGCTGTAAAATAGATGGTACTCTTGCCGTACTTCGCTTTTAGAGCTAACCTTTGCTCCTTTCTCACCCTCACCCTTCTCTTCATCCTCCTTTTCCTTTTGATTTGGCTTAACCCAAAACCGTGCAACTCCCAGGCAGTTTGCATACTCCCTCTTCATCCACTGTTTTCATGTTTGTCGCACAGACTAGGTAAGTGCTATTGTCATTGCAAAATCAAACAGCCATAATTTCTGTCCTGGCTGCAGATTAGCCTGACAGTCTTCAAATGCTCGAAACTGGTTTCTCGCTTCCCATTGATGGTTCTTCCAAAGTAACACCGCCCATTCCCATGCATAAGTCCAATCGGTAAGTTCCTCCTTATTTCCCTTTCCAAATTGCATCTGAATTGCGATCTCTCCCAGCTCTTTAATCAACTCCCTCACTCGTTGCCCAATTTTGTGTGCGAGAGAGCAACCAGCACAATCCTTTTTAAGAGTCTCTAGGTACAGTTTGTCATATGGTCGTTTTGGTTTTTCCTCACTCCTTTCTTCTGATTTGGCCTTTTTGGCCCTTCACTTTACATAGGCAGCCTCACCTTCCTGTCCACAAAGTCGTGCAATGACATTTGCCTTTGATCCACCCATCTTCATATCTCGACTCTTGCAAAGTGCCGTAGGTCCGACAAGGAATATTGTGCATATTCCTTAGAATCCTGTTCTTCACTACCCTTTACTGATACTCGAAAGTCTAGTGTTTCTGGGTGCTGTCGTAAGCACTTTTGAAGGAATATCCAACAGGTGCTGTTCCAGCTCCCGAAAAGCCAGCTTTAAACCTTTACAAGCAACTCTCGCATTGATTTTGGTTCCTTTTCCTTTTCCTCCCCTCTTTTTTCTTCTTCCTTGTCCCTCTTATTTGTTGATTTTTTCCCTGATAGGATGACTGCTTGAATCAACACCCACATTTGTTTCATCCAATCTTTTCCCTCTTTGCAATGGTTGCATACACACTCGGTAAATCCTTTCTTCACCCATCCTTTTGGTTTGCAGTGTTTGAAGAAGTCGTGTGAACAAAGTGCCTTTCCTTTGGCATGGCGATTGTGTTTTTGTGGCTCAACCTTCTCTTTCAAAAGCATGCCTGGCTGTTCAGTTATTTCTGTTTTTCTACGAACCGCTGTTTGAAATGCGTCGCCAACATGAAAGATCAAATTGATCTCTACATGTGAACAGGGACAGAACCACCTCACGCTCTCGCTGTCTCCACTTCAAATTGGCCCAAAGCTGTTGTAGATCATAAAATGGTAATTATCTTCTTGTCCAAATCAACTATAACTCCTACCCCCTCAGCATAAAACTTTTCCCGTTCTTCAACCAGTTCTGCTCTGAGTTTATCTTTTGAGACTTGAAACAGTCGCATCAACTTCTTTTTGTCATCCTCGAGTCCCTTGATTGTTTCCCACAATCTACTTTCTACTTGTTGTTCTGCAATGATAGCCAGTAGCTATTGAGCCTGTGGGGCCTCAGCAAAGGGGGAAAACATCCTGGCTTGGTGTTCAATATGTTCGAAGAAAATTTATTACGTGCAAACAATTATTTGTGGAGTTTGCAATACTTAGAAACTCAGTAACTCCCATTTGTGGGAAAAAGACTCATCGTGCCAATCACTTTACAATCAATCAAATAAATAGTACTAAGTAATTTACTGTAAAATAACTTTCCAAGTACTCAAAAAGTACTCTACTAATAGTACTTTGATTAAATGTAATATTATAAATATTATAAATAAATAAAATATATAATATTTAATAACAATATTTCACATTTCTTTTAAATACACTTTTTGTATTATTTAAGTTATTACATTAATAATAAATCAAAAAGTAAACTTAATTTATTAATAATTATTTATTTAATTAATTTAAATTATAATTTAAAATTTAATTTAAAAAATATTTACTTTTTTCCAATAATAATAAAAAAATTTAGTAATTAGTGTAAAACGCAACATTATTGTTATAAAAAATAAAAATAAATAATTAAAACAAAAATTTTAGTTACCTCTTAAGTGTGGTAGTAGTGAAAAACAGAAAACAGTGAGTTTTTCGCCAGGATATGTCTGAGAACTCCCAGCCCCAATGTACTCAATTCTGCAAACACCCTCTCAAATGGCACCGAGGCGCTGTGATGAGAAGATCTACCAGAACCGATTTGTCATCGGGGTAAGAACGAAATACAGTACATTTCCACGAAACAAGTTTAATGATCGCGAATTTGGTCCCAGCCAGGATGAAGAGCTGGGGTTTGTTTGTCCCTTTCCTGGTCGTTGTGCTATTGTCTCGTGCGCAGGGACAAGGAGCAGCTCTTCCATTGTATAGTGCTTCGTTTCGTATGTCTGTGGGCATTCTAGGTACAATTAACGATCCCTACCAAAATGATGCCAGCGGGAACGTGAGAATCTTTCAACGATTTGGGAACCGGGGACCATTCATCCAAGTCAACCAGTACTACGTCGAGGACCGACCAGACTACGGTTCTACGGTAACCCTGGACCACGATGGCCTCTGGGGTTTCTCCCTCTTGCCTGTGCTGACCAGTCAGCTGGGAGAGGTTTTCGTGCACGACATGCTGAACAGGGGTGCCCCCAAGTGGATGGTAGTGCATGAATGGGACCCCGATACCGAGGTAGGGGATTTTTTGGTCATGCCCCAGCGCGAAGGTACAAATTTTTCGACTTCCTTTCCCGATTGTTCCGTCGAACACAACGAGTGCAACATTGCCGATCTTCATGGAGGGGATGGCTTCGTGGTCTTTTCCTGCTTGCTACCCAGATCCATGACCTCTGGTTCAACGTTCTATCTCGGCTGCAAGCTGATGTTGAACAAGACCACCGGGATGCCCGAATCCGCTTTGCCCATCGGGCTGCACACGGTGGACGCCGATTCCAATCAGCGATGGACGGTGATCGATCTTGCTGTGGACAGTCTGGATGGGGTAAGCTTCACGTTCCTCCTTTGTATTACCACCGCTACGAGGCTCTCAGTGCGGTGTAATGCATTCTTCACCTACAACAACAGCACGGATATTGCGGTTCCTTGCCCTGCCCCTGAAGCGATCTCCATATACGCTGGGATTGTGGCGGTATCATGCCCGCCACAGGATTCTGTACTAGTGTTCGACTGCAAGGGAGCGGGGCAGTGCGCGCAGCTGCAGAGCGTGCTATCACCCTATTGGCGCTCACCAGTTAACAATGGGACCATTGGCTTCGGACTTGGCATTAGCTTCGTTGACGGTATCCTTGTGGTGGATGCAAGCAACTTCTCGGCATTGTACAGATGGAAGGATGATGGCACCTTCGCTTTGGAAAACGTTCTGCCAAACTTGTGGTACAACCTTGACAACGGCGGACTTAGGCACGTCCAGGCGTTTGGCTCAGCCGTCCTCTCCGGTTCGTCAGTGGTGTCGTTCCCTTTATCATTTCTTCCCATATCGAATGCGGTGTACACCTTCAACAGTTCTGCGGCGGGAGAGCGATGGGATGTTGGAACGCAAACCCCCCGTTCTTGCCTGCCCGGTCAGCACAAGGATGTTGCTGGCTTTAGTTCTTGCTCCCTGTGTCCGGTGGGAACCTATTCCGCCTCGACTGAGAGCTGCCTCAATTGTACGCGTTCCCCCGACCCGACCTACGCGTCCCTATGCCCGGCAGGCTCTTGGGAGCAAATCAACATCAATTCGAGCGAATTGGAGTTTGCTCTGGCCCTCCCTGAGATTGACCAGGAAGTGAGACTGGACCTTGAGGTGCTATTCTATACCTCCTCGTGGCCGATATTTCTTTACGTGCTCGGCGCAACACTGGTCCTGGGCATCGCTCTGATCTTCTTCAATTGGATCTTTACCCAAAACCCCCTCTGGAGACAGGGAGTCTATCAGTTCCACAAGATGAACATCTTCTCGCGTGAACATCCTCCTGATCAAGACCAAGGTCATCACAGCCACGAGCACGGTAGTTCCCATGGTCGCACACAAGGAGGAGGCATGAAGTGGTTCGGTACACTCCTCACGGTGTTCTTCGTGGCGGTATTGGCTCTGTTGATAGTGTTCAGTATCTACTACCTGAGCTACAGCCTCACCCACTCCCAGCGAGTCTTCCAGATCGGGCCTAATACCCACAAGGATAAGGGACCGGTAGACAGACCCAACTTGAACATCTCCATCTATCTTTATGGGATGGCCACCAAGCTGTGCGATCCTCGTGCCTTCTTAGTGGAAACCAATTTCATGCTCCAAAGTCCTGTGCCGTCCTTCTTTTACACCTTCACCCCCAAGGGCGCGTTGGAGTGCAACATCTCGATCACTATAAACAACACCAAGATACCCAACTCCGGAGCGATAACCTTCAACTACTTGCCGCCCGATGTTACAGGGACACCTTTCTACACCCAGGGGATCCGATACTATGTCTCTGCAGACTACGCCGGAACTGAGGTGGAGGACTGGCTCCCCGCGCCGTCGCTGGGATCGGATGATCAAGGAAGCAGCCAGATGGGTGGCGTTATTTTCGCTCATCCGGGTTACTTCCTCTCCGGTACCTCAGTTATAGGGATCATCTCCACTCCTCAGATGGTGCAACTATGCGAAGAAGATGGCGATGGTACAGACTCGGTCAGCTTCTGGGCCTCCTTCTTCAAGTCGGGGAAGCTCTCATGCCGCAATACAATCGCAAGCGCTGGTCATTACTCAACCTCCCAGATCGTGCTGGCGGAACTGAACAGCAGCAGATACGGAGTTGAGTCGGATGGGTTTGGGGTGAGCCTGCAGTTCAATGAGGCTGACCATGCCACCACAGTGCTGCTCATCAAATCCACTTCCTATAGCGAGGTGATCACCGCTACCATCCTGGTGATGATCGGCCTTTATCATTTATGCCATATCCTGCACGCGATATGCGAAAACGCGGCTCTCTCTGGCCATAAGATCTGGAGGAAGTGGTGCCAAAAGAGGACCGACTCTGGGTCTGTGCAATTTGAGAGCCAGGAGCTTCTGTTTCCTGACGTGTTGCAAGAGGGGAGTTAGGATTCAGAGCGCCGCCTCTGATCTTGTGCACAGTGAATTATTTCCTTTTGTGCTTATTCCACTGCGTGTTGGTCGCCTTCTTTAAGGCCTTGCGTTGTTAGAAGGGCATATGCCCCTTGATGATGACTTCTGGAAAACGTTTGGCCCTCTCGATTGTAAATATTAATTTTATTAAAAGCAAATGCCCTTGTAAGTCAACCGGTAACTTTAGCCGAGTTAAAAGGTAATGGCTAAAGGGAAACTATAAACAGGCTTTACCTGAAATGACAGGATGATAACCGTATCGAACGAATCATGTACCGTTTACGGGGTGGTACACAGGTGAACGGGATGAGTCCAAATAAAGGTACTATTCATGAACTCTGGAGGATGATCATGCACTTGTGACTCCCCTGATTGCAGCGAAAAACAGGCACGCGCGAAAGTTGCGATAGCCGTAGTCCAAACATCAAGCGCCTTCGATGGCCGTTCGCCGCTGCGTCCCTCAGAGTGTGGCATCCCATTGACACCCGCTCTCCAAAAGGATATCCAAGCACTGTAGATGCCCCTGGTGTGCTGCAATTGCACAAAGCATTCCTTCGTACTCCTTGTCCAGGATGGGGAGATAGCGAAGGATATCGATCTGGCCTTCTCGACCCGCTTGGATAAAGGCAGTGAGAATACAAGACATCCATGTTGGAGTAAAAATTGCGCTCAAATACGCGATGCTTTCGACTTTCGGTATCGATGGCCTCTGCCAACCAATCTCGCAAGTGTGTACGCTGGACAACTTCACAGCTCTCCGCGGGCAGTACAAGTCCCTCGCCCCTAATGAACACGTTCTCGTGGAGAAACTCAATCGCGGCCAGATGTACACAGACGACAGCGCCTTCCGTGCACGCCCCTTCATGCGACAGCCATGACCCAGTGCGAAGCGAAGCAGTGTGGCCTCTTCGAGAAACCTCCAGACACCAATTGATCCCAAGGACATTGATGACTAAACAGGCACCGAAGGGATCCAGATGACCTCCTCCGACCGGGGCACAAGTGACCTGTCTGTCCCACAGAACCCAGCCAGGTATCGTGATATTATCTTGCGACCTGGATGGCTGGCTTTACATTCCAGGGCAGTTGAGAAAACAATGCCTGCCTTCAGACATTCGGCATTTCCGCCTGTGGCAGCAGCGGCGGCCACCACAGAGCCGAGCATCTACGAAACGACACAAGCAGGAACTGCATCGTTTCAGCTTGGCCATTACGGGCGGCCTTGCGTGTCCTTTCTTTCATTTCTTCCCTGATTTGATAGTCGCTTCCCAGAAGGGATGCTTCTCCCTCGGCTGAAAGAGAAAGGATGACCTGTGAGGGTGCTCTTGGGCATCATTTGGCACCAAAAGCGATTGAGGACTCGTAGATCGGCGTGTGACAGAGTGTTTGCAGTTTGGTCAGACCTAGTACGGAGGGAGATAACGGGGTTAACAATACTTTATTCTGTGTGCTTTTTTACCTCAATGCACTAAGCTGCGATGCTTCACTCGACAACAGCGTAGATCTGCAGGCATGAAGGTCGGAACAAAGGATGTGGAACCACATCTCGGGGGAAATTCTAGAGGATGTTCTCGCTCAAAAGTTCTACTTCTAGTTGGTGAAATTCTGAAACCACGGAAGAACTGACTGTCGACTTCGCACACGATTTCCAGCGCCTTGTGATTGCCCCAGCGCACTTGGATATTGTCAGCGGACCCGATACAGGTCCTGTTGGTTTTCCAGCAGCACGCGATAAATGTAGGGGTTGAGTTCATAGCAGCACCGCAATTTCTTCCAAGCCGGAACCAACGCTGTCGCGTCATCGATCTCCGCCAGTAGCGTCCGAATCCAAAACTACGGACTCATCGCTGAGAGTGGCCACACGCTTGCCGAATGGGGAGTACTCCTCACGAACATCGTGGCAGCGGTGACATACGGAGCACCGGCCACGCGATGTTGCGTCGAGGAGGAACTCTGACCCCGTGGGTCTATTGCGTAGCGCATGCCATCAACCGCTCGATGATCACCGCCTTCGGCAGCGAGCCAATCAAGAACGTGTTGGAGAAGGCTCAGGCGGTCTACAAGCTATTCGAGTACTCGACTGTGAAGCGTAGCGCAGGACAAAAGGTTTTCGGGCTTGCGACCAAGAATCTGAAGTTTTTTTGTCGTAGGCCATTGTGTCTGTAGGCATGATGTGGTCACCACAAGCCATCGTGGTATATGTCACCAAGCACCGATCCACGCAATCCGTTGCTCAGTGAGGATTACTGGGAGATCCTAGCCGATCTACACGCTGTGTTGCGCCACTTTAACTAGGGCGCCACGGAGCTTTCGCACTAAAAGGTTGCCACCTTGGGTGAAGGCGGTCCCTTGCTCGTTGACGGAAAAGGTCTCCCTGTCATGTCGGATCCTCTGGTATGGTGGAGGGCGCATCAACGCGAGTACGAGGTTCAGCTTCACGTCGCTACATGTGTATCACGTCGGTTCAGAGAGTTGTTAGTTGTATGACGACCACGTCTCGACTCTTTTTGTTTGCGCCTTGTCAGACAAGATTACCGATTTTGATGACGAAGATGATTATCCTGCCGAATATCAGTTAGCTGGAGAAGAGCAAGTCCAGTTCTGGTGCGCAAAATAAGGCTGGAATTGATGGTGCCTTTATTTGTTAATGGTTCAGCCCATCTTCAAAATTGATCATACCAGCCATAGGGAGAGAAACTCTTTTCTCACCAAGGAACTAAGGAATTGGTTCACCCTGTATAATATGTCATTAGTCGTCATAGGTAAAAGTGTGAGTGAGACACACCCAATTTTTTACGACAGAACCTATTCCGCGTAACTTACTCGCCGTTGCCTGTGTCTTATAAGGAAGTATCTCCACATGGCCAGGGTTTTTATCCCAGTCAGGTGCCTTCACGATTCGCAGTTTTAATGATCGTATCTGCCCTGCTGGCAACATCACTACTGCATAGTTCTCATCTAATTTGCCTTCGGTTGCTTTCTGAATCGCCTTTCTGACTGCATAAAAGGTTAGTTCGTCCAAGTGTATTACTAATGCAAATGCTTCGTACTCATTGCGGAATCCGGCTCAGAAGCCTGCAAACTTGTGTACCAAGAGAAAGGAAGCCTACCATGTTTCTTTCCCATATCCTCATAAAAAGAATCTCGCAAATCCCCGTTTTGATTTTTGAACTTTGGAGATGTGTTGAGCAAGATGAGGCCAGAATTATTCCCAAATTCAAACGTACAAGGGGGAGTGCGGCTCGAAACAATTTTGCATCATTTCCAATGTCCGTAGCGTCCGGACGCGTATCATGCCTAGCACACTGAGTATAGCCTCTCTTTGTTTTGCAGTTGCACAGTCGCTACACTGTTCAGCTGTTACGGTTGGAACCGCTGCCCGCACAGGTACCTCTGTCATTTCGGCCGCGTGCATCTTTGTTTTGCGGAAATACACTTTGACAACTTCCCTTTTATGCCGACAGATTGAGCAAAAACATTCCTTGCTTTGGAGAAATTTGTGAGAAACTAGCCAGAAAAGCCATGCTCAACAACACACCATTTTTCTGCAGCGAGCAAAGAGATTGGCAGCTGGTCCTGGTGTGGCTAAAGGCACTGTTCTTCTCCTTAAAAGCTACAGTTGTAGAGGGGTTGTTACCTAATATTTATATTAAGTAGCCCTTGACTCCAATTTTTTTCAAACATTATGCCCAATTGCCATTCATAGCAATTTGGACTAAAGGATGCGGCCATTTTGTGGCTCTAAGTCTAAGTGGGTCCACCTTCGAAATCTGAGAAATTCTTTAGGGCAAAGTCAATGAAAACTGCCTGAAAGAAGAACTACAATAGGATCAGCTCACCAATTGTTATTCAAATAATAAATAATTCAATTATGAAGATTCTGGGCGGTTTTTTTTTTGGTTTTTTTTTTCTCATCCTGTGGAGGACGCGGATAACGAGGAGTGGTTTGCGTGGCTCCGGTCATGCCTCCCAGAGGATGTACCTGCCAGCAATGCTGATTTTTCAGTTCTACAGTCAGTTCCGAATCTGGGTTGTTTAGGCAGCCTATTGCCTCGGGTACTACATCTACGCCAACACGGCACCCTTTACGAAAAAGCACGGCGGAAATAATTCACTATGGGTAGGTAATCTGCGCTGTTTCCCAATTATGACTTTGCCAAGCACAACACACGGGATCACACATCTGCCGCCTTTGATTGTGAATTTGAATCAAGATGAAGATCTCGAGATAAGTTCTGTTTTTGCCCATGGGGGAGAGCGAGTTGAACTTAGACTCACCTTCCTCAGCGATGAGCTGTCAGGTGCCGTTTATTATGGCCGTAAGCGAGATGCATTTGCTACCGGCATTGGTGTAGAAAGCAATTGGATCGCGGGCCTTTCAATGTTGACCGAGTTTACAAAAGTAATATGTTTGATCATTTCGAACAAGACAAAATGAAAGAAACTAAGTTGAACTTGAAAGGAACTGTTTATGCGGTGTTCCCTGCCTGTACTAAATACAAACACAAATTCTTGCGTCTTAGGGCCGCTGCTGTTACTGGATACCCTACTGTTGCCTGCGTGGAGTTGGTCTCTTCTTTACACCCTACGTCCGCAATGTCCTTTTACGCGAAGAACCAATGGGGATGTTGTAACGGAGGTATTCAAGAGCGCCACTCATACAAACCGATTTAGGACTTTCCCTTAATCATTCAATGGGCACTCTGGCGATGTGATTCATGTAGTCTGCCATTCGGCCTTGGTGATGTTAAGGCACTCAAAGGATTGTGCCAGGAGACTTCGCCCGCAGCCACTGTGTACGGCCGACGGCCTTGTTCGAACCTAAATTTTCTGATATTCAGTAGACCTGTATAGAAGAATAAAATAATGCCAAATAGAATCAATGGTTATTTGCTCCCAAAGAATCAAAATTCCAAACTTGCCCAAGGGATCTTCCACCAACTTCGTTGGCATTTCTTCTTTCTGGTAATCCTCCACAGAGATATTCTTCAGGATATGAGTGCGCTTTTCCCCAATGGAACCTCCACTACTGCAGCAAATGTCCACCCGACTAGCCGTAGTGCACAAAAGGGTAAAAATCCAGACATTACCCAAGGCCATCTTCTGCACGGCAGTGAGCCCCGACCAGGTGCACACTCACATCCAGGCTGATTATACACTGCATGTTGGAAGTCACCACTACCGCAGTGAGAACGGAGTACAAGAGAGAGTTCCACACCGGTTGGAGAGACTACGTACCGCACGACCGCCTTGTTGCGTGCGATGAAGCAGCTATGCAGCAGTTCTTGCTGAACTCGCTCGGACAAGTTGCTCGCATAGCAATGACGATTTCATTCATCGTCTAGTTTTATGACCCGCTCATCCAGGGGTGGTCTACATAAGCCTTTACCGGATTGGGATATTCAGGTTAAACATCCGTCATGTGCGTTGGCTAGGCGGTCTTTTCCAGAAGTCTGACAAAAGTGAGTGATCGCGCAGAGATCCACATCAGCACATAGAACGAACCGAAAGCCAAGGCTAGAAGCAGGTTCGAGAGAATCCGCACTCGTTGCTGAATGGCGTAGAACACATGCCACAAGATACGTTTCCTATACCAGAACGTCTCATTTCAAGGCAGAAGGGTCTTGACGTGCTAAAGTCATGAGGACGGGCAGGGCGATCGAGTTGACGATGAAGAGTCCCGAGATCGCTTCCGGATTCAAATGATGCGTATTATAGACGTCCGCATTGCCTGTTGGACTCATCAGATACAAGCGAACTGTAGACTTTCTTGCAGAACTGGTATTGGGCCCCTTGGATTCCCGTGATCCTGAAAAAACGCGTTAAGCTTCAAGTAGCTCTTTGTGTGAAAACAGGTTTTCATTTTCTAGAGCAGTACCAATAGCAATTACAGATACCCAGTAATTGAGGCTTGAAGAAAACTGAAAAGAACGCCAAATGTAAAAAGGGATTGAGCGTGGGTAGGATTCATAAATCGCCAGGTTCTTGGCGACAAAATTTTTTGGCACAAAATGGATCCGGGTGCATGTTTCGTGCCTTCAAACACATCTCTGATGCGTTGCTGTACCTCAACAAACAGAGCCCCCTTTCAGACGTGCGAGTAACTGCCACTCCTACTTCTTTTATTCCACCATTAGGATAACTTTTTTAATGTATGGAACCCGAATTTCGCCACAAATGGCCGATGCTCGCGGTCACGTTTGGTTTGCCTGGACATGGTGCCCCAAACTTCAACATATGCCCGAATTTGACCCGATTCCAAGGGGCCAAATTTGTCCCTTTATGAATCTCACCCCGGATAAAACTCCTTACCAAACTGGACTTGTTTCTGGTTTGAGGAGTCTTCATGGCCTCCCACCTCGGTTTGATGGTTTCATGAGTTAACAATATGTTAACAGTCTTTATTGACTTGTAACAGAAACAATACACAGCGGTTGGGTTTTGTCCACTGTCTCGAGTCTTCCTTTCTCACTTTCTTCTAAATTTTGACATAGTTTCACTTGACAGAAAATTATTTTTTGGGTGGGTGATATATTTGAGTTCAGAGTTTAACTGCTTCCAGTGCTCATGATTTCACCTAAGGGAGAAGGAACATGACTAGGAAGAAGAATTACGGAGCACCGGACATAGTCGCACCTGTGCGGCGTTCGTGATTTGGCAAAGAGGTCCTGCTCCTAGAGACGGTAACAGAGCCTCCGGATCAGGCAGTCCACATCCATTATTTCTGGTGGTATATTGGGTGGACGACGTGTAACGAGTTTTTCGTCTGCCTTGTGCTTTTTTTGTGTCGGCGAATAAGGCGAAAGTTGAGGGGTCCCTTTTCTGGCATGCTTCAGCGTCGTAGCAGTTGGAACTGCTCTCAGCCTTGCGTTGAGACTTAAATACTGTGGGGAGATGGCGCCTTCATCATGGTGCCAGATGAATTCCTGGAAAACGCAGGTTGGGCAGCGACTTTGGAAGAAAAGGTTCTCTTCGCTATCTGAACAGGCCTGTGTGAATGTTGCGTCTTGTTGGTGTATAGGGTATGGTCTTAGACCTTAGGTGGTGTCAGAGTGGTAGAAAATGGCGCTGGCCAGGCAGTAGGGTCAAGATGATATCTGAGGTTGTACCCACATATGGATTTTTTCTCATCTGTCGACGGAAGGATGGTACGTATTTTTTTTGGGTGGGTAAGTCCACTTTGTTCAAGGAGGCAGTTTGATTTGGACTAAGATTTGTCACGTTCTAGAAATCTAGCGCTTGAGAGGCTACAATCTGGTTTGGCAGCGTAAACTCATGAAAGGTCACTGCAAGCGCTCCAAATGCAGCGTATGCGCTCTTCTGGAAAGCGAGAATCCAAAATCTCTATTGAAAAAGCCAGTGGGTAAATTCGAAAAGAAATTTCCCTTCTGTGAATATCGTGTTTGTATACACGCGTCTTCCCTTAAAGGGAGTTCCTCTCCGTCCTTTCTCCTTCTGGGCTTTGAGTGAGAGCTCGAAAATATATCCAAATTCTTCGCCTAAATTATATCTCCTTACCAAAAAACATCCGATGTAACACGCCATTCCGTTGTTCACAGTATCCGTTTTGGTTCAGCCACCACCTGTCGCGCGACGCTTATTTGTTTTGAATTCTAAAGTTGAGTATCAGTACTGGGAGGTCACGTACACTATGGACCCTGCTATCGGTAGCAACAACTTTATGAATTTTCATCCTAGTAACAACATCAAAACAAAAAACAAAAAAAAAAAAAAAAAAAAAAAAAAAAAAAAA
>Ga0209935_1001500_pt1 | contig 36148 bp, 28 predicted proteins | sample ThiBio_1000_plan_2_FD_183958 | JGI IMG/M metagenome (GOLD analysis project Ga0209935, IMG submission 183958) | Wastewater bioreactor microbial communities from Cape Town, South Africa - Thiocy_cont_1000_plan (SPAdes) | ecosystem: Engineered > Bioreactor > Thiocyanate-remediating >...
AAAAGACCAAGCTAAGAGCTCTAACCTGAAAAATACACCCACACAGGCATCACTTACAGGCATATTTTGCCAAATTGATCACTTCTACGTTCTCCTACTACTAAAAAAACTGTTCTTCGAGGTTCTCGAAATGCTGAAGCTCAGTTCGTTCTTGGATTTAAACATGCTAGTGGTGAATGGATAGAACAGAATTTTGTAAAAGCCTTTAAATGGTATAAGAAAGCAGCGATACAAGGTTACGCTGAAGCTCAATACGCTATTGCACTTATGTATGCTGAAGGTAAAGGAGTTAAGAAAAGTCATATTAAGGCCGTTAAGTGGATTAAGAGAGCTGCATCTCGAGGAAATGTCCAAGCTCAGTTAATTCTTGAGTTGGTTTATGCACATGATAGACCAGCTGAAGAAAGTTATATTAAAGTTGTAGAATGGCTTGATAATGCAGTATTAGGAAGAGTTCCTAAAGATCGCTTTGAGGGAAGCGAATAGGAGGCAAAAGGAGGGATAACCGATGTGTACTTTAAAAGCAAACTCCAGCAGGTCTTCTCTCTTTCTTAACCTAAGGAGAAAGCTTTTGCAATATTTTCATAGGATATTTTCTGTTGATGATAATTTGGTGATAGTAAAATTTTGAAGGAGAAAGGGACTTGTAATAATTTGTTTATAACCAGCCAGATAGAGTAAAACTTCAACTTTGCTTAAGGAAGACTCTTAATCAGCGGGTCGTAGGTTCGATTCCTACAGCGCCCACCAGGGAAATAAAGGGTTTCAGAGATCTCTCCAAAAATCTTAAAATAACACTTTCGCCAAACTTTCGCTAGGAGGAGAAATTTAGGGTTCTTGGAGCCCCTTTTGGAGTGTGACCCTCATTCTCCCTCTTGCCTTATTGGCTGCTCATTGGCACACTCTTAGAAAATAATAATATTCCTTCAGGAGGTGAAGGAAACGGGGCTTTTTTATGAGACATTTAGCCATTCTTTATCAATCTTTCCTAAAAAATAGCGCCCTTCGTTTGTTTAAAACTGTTTATTCTTTTGACATTTTTTCTCAGAAGTTTTCTAAGAAGCTTTCTAGCTTCATCCTTAAAGCTAAGAACTCTGTGTTTCTTAAAAATTCGCTCTTATTTACCTGTTTGGCTACCGTCCCCATAGGTGGAGTTTTCCTAAAAGATTATGTGAATGATCGAATAGAGATGAGAGGGGCACGACACGGCGTTGAGAAGTCCCTTGTCTCTTCTGCCGAGCATTATGCTCAACTGCTTTATGATCTTAAAAATAAAATTCTGTCTGAAAAACTCTATAGGAACGAGGAAGGTATGCATCAGCTTTTGGCGGATGTTAATGCTCTTAAAGCTTATGCAATCGGCCCTTCCGTACAAAGAATGAGGGGAATTCGGTGGGTTTCGCCTCACTTAAAGGCTATTGGACTTTATGGAAAAGTAAACAATTTTAACCCTAAACTTTTTCTACCTTTTTTACGATCTTTAGATCAAACTCCAAATATTATTCAAATTATTAACATAAATAAAACAATATATCTGGGTATGGGAATATCGGCAGGCTCAGACATCATAGGATATCTTCTTCTTTCCTTTCCTCTAGAGACCATACTTGATTCCCAAAACGTCATAAAATTGAGAACCTTTCAATTGTTGCCTAAGCTAAACATTCCTGCTTTAGGAGTTCCTTTCGATGAATTCATAAAAATGCCATTTTCCTATTTTCAAATCGATACGACAATGAAATGGCGCTCCTATGGGATTGAAAATGGTCTAGCCTATAGCATTTTTCTTGCATTTGCTTTGATCTTTCTGTTTTTTAAGCGAAAAAATGATACAAAGAAAGAGGCGGAGCTTTTTCAGTCCAAGCAGAAAGCATATTGCTTAACCAACAATCTTCTGGCCCAACAAAAAGCTGCAAATCTTATCATTCATCGCTTGCACGATGTCAATGAAAGTATTGGAGAAATCAGTAATGTTTTCTTGGGAACTCATTCTTCTACAACGGTTTTTACTGCACAAGAGCAGATGAATTTTATTCGTAAAGTTTGTGATTTTTCTTCGGGTATAGAAAAAAAGATAATTAAAAATGAAATTACAGAAACTGTTGATATTAAGGAAGTCATCACCGGCTGCATCAATTTCTATGGGCATAAACTGTCTGAGGCCCACATTAATGTAGAACAAGATTACAACATCGTTCAATCAGGCTTTGTTTCAGATAGAGACGCTTTTACTCAGCTGATGATGAATCTATTCCACATGGCCCTTGAAAGAACGCCAGAGCACGGGAACATCTTGATCACGGTGAAAAACTCTGAGGCAGATAAGAACAATTGTTTTATAGTCAAGATTGAAGATAATGGATATTCTTTTTCTTCAAAAGAACTTAAAAATTACAAAAAACAGAATCAGAATATATTTGAAGATTACTTTGATCTTGAAGGGGAGAGAATTTTAGAACTTACCCGGAATATCAATTGCCAAGTTTCACATGAGAAAAATTCTCCTGCCGGCAATAGAATCATTCTTACAATTCAGGAACATAACATTGTTGAGGATGAGTCTTCTTACGAAAAATACGCTGCTGAAAATAATATTATCAGATTGTTTCCTGCCTCATGAAAATATTTCATTTTCTCACCTTTTTAATTCTATTTTTTCTCTTTAGCTTGTTTGATACCGAAGCAAATGCAGAAAATAAAGAAACATTACATGAAAAACTCTCCAATCTTTCTAAACCGAATAAATTTTTTACGGGAAGAGAAAAAGAGATAACGGATATTGCCGAGGCTCTCCTTAAAAACAATACCCTCGTTATTGAGGGAATTTCTGGAATTGGCAAAACCCAGCTCGCAAAACAATATGCTTACGCCTGCCTTAAGAAATATGACCTTATCTGGTGGTTTGATTCAGAAAAAAATATGGACACCCAAGTAGATGAGCTATTGGCTGAGATTTTTCGAAGGGAAAACAAGCCTTATTATCGGCCAGCAAGTTCACTGAGTCTTGCAAAAAAGCTTAAAGATAGGCTCACCTTCTTCAACTCAAACTGGCTGATTATCTTTGATAATGTCGATACTATCTCAACGATTGCACCTTATGTGGCCTTTGAAAATACGGATTCCTTTTTCAAACATGTTATTGTAACTTCCAAAAAGATGAATAAAACGTACCCATCACTCAATATCCAGAAATTCCAGAGAGAAGAATCCATAGCTTTTCTCTCAAAAATTCTTGATGGTGAGCCGGCGGAAATTCTTAATGAATTGGCAGAAACTTTAGGAGATTTCCCCTTAGCCTTGGCCCAAGCGGCCGGCTACATCAAGATGAACCCTTCTATCAATGTGAAAACCTACCTCGAACTCTTTAAAGAAGGCCATGCGGATCTATGGAATGCTGAAGAAAAATTCGAAAAAGGTGAAAAACCCAGCCATTCGCTCAAGGAGAGCTATAGAAAAACAATCTCTACAGCCATAAGAATGAATATGGGATCGATCAAAGATCGCTCTCCTTTGGCCTATGACCTTTTATGTTTTTGTTCTCTTCTGCACCATCATCATATTCCCTCTGAGATCCTCGAAAATTGGGCATGCACTAGGCGTGGTGCTTCTAAGCTAGAGTTTCATGAAGCCCTTTCGTTATTGCTCAATTATTTCCTTCTAGAAAAAGAAATAAAATCAGAGGAAGAAATAGTTTCGAATCTGTTTAATCAACATGAGCTTATTCAATTAATTATAGCCGATACCATTGATGAAGACGCGAGGGGAATAATCTTGAAGGAAGCAGCAGAATGTATTCTTCAAGAACTTGTCCATTCTCCTGAAACTTTATATGAGCAATTTAAAGGAAGAGAATATTTTTATAACCATATGGAGAAAATATACCGTTTAGCAGGAGAGCTGAAAGAGAATCATAGAAGTTTCCTTGAGCTCAAGATGGCTCTTTTGTATTTTATTCATTTCATTCAGCATGATTTTGATCGTGCTACAGCTCTCATTCAACCTTTAAAGAATACAATAGAAAATACTGTTCTAAGTCCTTTGGCGCAGGTATGGTTTCATTGTACCATTGTGAATGATCGCATGTTTGAAAGTCTTTCTGAGGTTGAACAAAGTTATAGGAAAGGCTTGGCGTCTTTAGAGGGGATCAGGGATAAAGAAACGCAAATCGGTTATCTTTTACATCTAAACGTTGATTACGTAGAATCTTTAAGTAATTTCGGAAGGATAAAAGAGGCAATATCTGTTTGTGAGAGCCTTGAAGAGATTTTAAAAACAACGGAAAATAAGGCCGAAAAAATTGCTTTTCTAAGTATAGCTGCTCTTGTACGTCTCAAACATGGTCAACACGAACAAGCTTTAAAAGATGTAGAACAGTGTCTCGAACTTATATCAAAACAAAAAGGCACGGAAAACTACATTCCTTTTTTGATGGTGACAAAAGCCAATAGCCTTCTGTATCAAGGACGGATAGCACAAGCCTACCAAGTTATTGAAGACTATTACCCTCATCTTCTGGATATTTATGCTTCCCCTGAATGTGTTGTGCTTGTAAGGGCTCAATTGATTAAAGGGGCCTGTTTAGGTGCCTTGGGAAAAGTGAATGAAGCAATAGACGTTGTACGGCAATCGTTGGGACCATATGAAAAAACCTCTGGTTTTGGAAATGACTCCCTCAAAGGAATGGGATACCGCATCTTAGGTGAGATCTTGGAAGCCAAAGGAGATTTAGCAAAAGCATTTGAGGAATACACAAAGGCAGAAAATCTTTATGAGAAAATTCTTCACGAAAAGACTTTAGATGAATTAAGCATCCTTTATACCCGGCTAGCTATTTTAGGAGCAAAACGAGGAGATGACATCATGGTAGGCAAGTACCTTTCATTCCACATTGAAAACTTTGGACTTGCCCATCCCCGTACATTTGAAATTAAAGGCTATCTCGATATCCACGGTCTTTCTCTTCCCTGATTCTATGAGTATTTTTGTTTAGAGAATAACCATTTGGCAAATTGATGATCAACCTTCTTTGACTCATTTTGAGTAGAATAAGCATAGGTTTCCTTTATAATCAAGCAAGCCTGATCAAGTGTGAGATCTGCACCTTCTTGTTCTAAAAGAGAGACAAGAGATTGTGCTGCCTCTAACAACAGTTGAGGATGTACAACTTTAGGAGACGCATTGGCCTCTTCCTTTTGTGTTTCTTTGCCTAGAAGATCGGAAATGCTACATCCCAAAACTTCCGCAATAGCCCGAAGTGTTTCTGCTTTTGGATGCTTTGTTTTTCCGAGCATGATATTTCTAACCGCAGACATTTTTAGTCCGGCCAGTTTTTCCAAATCGCTGGTTCTTAAATTTTTCTCTTGCATAAGATGTTTAAGACGCATCTGAAGAGCAGTAGACATATGTAAAACCTCAAAATTTCATTTTCTTTTAGATAGGTACCTAACTTCATTCCAAAAAGGAATAAAAAAAGCTTGATGAGCAATTTTACTCATGATATGACTATATAATGAGAAAAGCAAGAAAAATATTGCAATTTTTGCTTTTTTCTCGCAACAGCACCAAACCTAAAAAAATATAATGGAGGAAAAACATGAGAACACAAATGGGGATATCACTGAACAGGAGCATTTTAGATTATTTTTTCCCCCTTACAGGAAATTTTTTTTACAGCGCATTGGGACGCATTCAGCTCGCATAACTGATTGAAATATAAATATTTTTTGTTGACATTTTAAAGTAGAAGGTTTTATATTTAATCAATTGTTGAATGTTTCCTTTCATTTTGGAGGTTCTACAGAAGGAAGCAAAAGGCAAGAAAGGATAATTTTATGGAAACCATAAATCTTAAGCCAAAGGAGCTGTCTGAACGTTGGAAAGTTCCTATTACGACATTAAGTCGATGGAGATGGACCGGGAAGGGACCAATATTTATGAAGTTTGGAAAACACGTGTCCTATCAGTTGAAAGACATTGAAATTTTTGAAGAAGAACAACGTCGACGAGATACGACATGTTCTGGCACAAAGGATAAAATAGAAGAAAAAAATGGGGAAGATCAAATGAAAAAACGATAAAAAGCACCTGTGAAGATTTTTGCGGATAGTCACAGGCGCCCATTTAGACAAGAACCTCAAAAGGTTTCTCAGCCTGAAGTTTAGACCAATCTTTACTTTTCTGTCTACCTTTTTGCTCAAATCTTTTGTGGGTTCGATTCACGAACAATCAGTAACACGAGTGAACACGCGTGTTACACAACAGGAGACATCATGTTTGAGTTTATAGAACCAGAAGAACAACGTTTATACAAAGACCGTATTATTCCTTTCTTGAAGAAACTTGCAGAAAATCCAACGATTTATGAGGTTTTGGTGGAGCTGGACCAAGCCACTTTTCTTCTTGCAAACGATAAAAGTAACAGCATCCAAGGTGGAGCCTTACTCTTTAACCAAAGTACAGAAATGCTTCATCCCCGCATTCAAGAGCATGTAAGAACTCTGTATCCATGGATGAGGGAAGTGTGGACCGGAATGATTTCGCTCCAAATTCATCAAGATGTTACAGGACGTGACTTTGAAAAGCTTTGTAAACTCGTTTGTTGCGCCCTCATGGCAGATCTTATTGCCTTTGGAATCAAAGAAACGACTCCCTTTTTATGCGTTGCAATGACGCCACTTGAATATCGTAGCATCGAGATGTTTAGCATCAATATGCATAATTTATGGGACTACGCTGTAGAGGTGAAGCCTGAATCCGATGGGCTGTTTCATGGGATTTTGACTCTGATCGATATGAATCTCAATGCGGTGTTGCCTAACCTCTTAAAACAAAGAGTGACAATCCACTGAAGGCGCACAAGGAGAAGATTAAGATGGGCCCCTAATCATCACACACAAAAAAGCACCTGTGATCGTTTTTGCCGACATTCACAGGTGCCCATTAAAAATATACAGGACCTCACAAAGGCCTATATGTCAGGAAGTTTACTCTTAAGATATGCTAAGAGCAAGCTTTATGAAGAAGTCCTTTGCTGAGTTCAACGAAACCAACAGCAGAGGAGTTTCTTATGCTTAAAGTTATTGAACCACACGCACATGATTTTCACAGAGCCACCCTCGACTCTTTCTTGGGTCTCTTAAAAATATATCAAAATTTTTTCCTTTCTCCAGAAGAGAAGGATAGGGCAACCTATATTATCGCTAATGATGACAAGCGTGGTGTCTATGGAGGAGCCGTTCTCTATTTTCAACCCATCTCCTCTTCTTTCGACCTTGTAGCTAGTGATACCCAGGAAGATGTTCTTGGAAAGATGTTCTCAACTTTTCAGCCACGCGGAGAAGAGTACTGGAGAGCAAGAATTTGTTTTTGTGTTGGACAGAGCGCCTCGCCATCAACACTTGAAGCTGTAAAGCTTTGCCAGAATTTTTACAGAAACCTTTACAAAGCATTTGCTAAGTTTGGAGAAAAGAAAAAGGTCGAATACTTAACCTTCACCCTGCGTACCGCTGATACTCGTATTGAGAACAATCTTTCCATCATTACCTATAAAAATTGGCCTTGCCTTTTAGAAGTAAGGCCCACAGAAAATTCGGATGCGTTTTTTCATGGAATATTATCTCTTCGGAAAAAGAAATTTAAGATCCGTAATAATGCCAGGAGTCCCATAGACTACAATCCTTCAACGAAAGAAAACCCCTATTTTCAGAAGAAGGTAGCTTTCGAAGGAGGGATGGGATGGTGACCTCTGTTTCTGAACTGTGTCGTCACGGAGAAGAAGAAAATTCTTTTCCCAGATCTTTAAGCGTTCCTCATCATTTTAAAGATCAACAAGTGTCACCGACACAAGTGTCATCGACACACGTGTCATTGATACGGAAAGAGTTAGTAGACCTCACAGGCAACCATTTTAAAGCCGTTATTCTGAATCAACTCTTGTATTGGACACAGCGGGTCAAAGATTTTGACCTTCTGTTAGAAGAAGAAAAAGAATTTAATCCTGAGTGTAATGTGCCTCCTCGTCACGGATGGATTTACAAAATTGCCAATGAGCTCATTGAAGAAACCATGCTCGGTGTTTCCCATCCCACAATGCGAAAGTATTTAAAAGAGCTTGTGGATCAAGGGTGGATTGATGAAAGAAGTCATCCACTCGATAAATGGAATAAGACAACTCAATATCGAGTTAATCTCAGAAAAATCCAGGAAGACCTTAGAGCAATGGGTCGATCCCTTCCTGATATATATTCGAAATCTTTTTTGTCTTCTCCACAGGAAGAAGAGCATCTAAGTCAATTTCCAAAAACATTTTCGATTGAAGAAGCAGATAGCATAACAAATTCTGAGTCCGATCCAAGTTCCTTACAACCGAATGTAAAAAATTTACATTCGAATGAAAATAAGAGCGAGCCCTTTTTAGATTCCTCTCTCTCAATTAAGGAAACGTCGAATGTAAAAAACTTGCACTCGAATGTAAGAAATTTACATTCATATACCTATACAGAGAATACAACAGAGAATAAAAACAGAAAGCACCGCGCGGATACGCGCACGCGGGCGAGCGAGGACGCCGTCGAGGCTCGTGACGATGGGGTAACTCCCAAACCTTCTGCCAAAGTGGCTGCTTTGATGGTCGATCTGTGGAGAAGGCACGTCAATCAGGAGGTGATTTCGCTTACGGATGAGCGGAAACGCCGACTGGAATCTCTTCTGGACCTTCATTTTCAAAACGATTTGCGATTATGGGAGCAGCTTTGCTTACGCATCAAAACCTTACCCTTTTTGATGGGCGAAGGCAAAAGAAACTGGCACATAACCCTGGATTGGGTTTTATCAAAAGGCAATCTTTTGAGGGTCTTGGAAGGGAATTTTGATGACCCTGAAGCCATTGAATCCCAAAGTCTGCAAAAGCAAGTTAACCCCGCCAGAGATCGAGAAAAAGAGTCCATTTTAGCTTCCATCAAGGATCCTGTCTGGAAAAGATGGTGCAGCCAGTTGGCTGAAGGCCTCCGACTCAATGAGTCGCAGATACTCGAAGAGCCCCTGTCGTTGGTGGATCTTAAACAGATAGCTCAGGCGTGGTTTATCGAATGTGAGGATGAACGACTCCTATGGATTGGCAGTCAAGACCAAAGCGTTCTCCGTAAAATTGACGACTTACGCCTTAAAATGACGTGGGTCTTTGCAAAAGACTACCCAAAGGCACGTACTTTCAGAACGCGTTTAGAGGCCTCAATGCCTCAAACCATAACTTACACAGGAGAGAAGCATGCTGAATAGAGCTTGTTCCCGGATCATCCCCGACTTGATCGGGGACCTGACGATAGACCCGAGGATCTATTTAAAAGGAGATATTAGAGATGCAAAATAAGGTAATTCTTCAAGGAAACGTTGGACGCGCTCCAGAGATATGGACAACCCAAGATGGGCGGGAAATCGCAACCTTTTCTTTAGCTACAAGTTCCTCTTGGAAGGACTCTAATGGTGAATGGCAGAAGTGCACCGACTGGCACAAGGTTACGGTTTTTCGGGAATCTACGGTGAGATGGATCAAGGATATCCTTAAAAAAGGCGACTCTGTCTATGTGGAGGGAAAGCTCACCTACCAGCACAAGACGGATAAGGCCCATCGGGCACGTATCATCCCTCACATCGTCATTTTTGGCTATGAGGGGAAGGTTGAACACCTTCGCTCCAGAAATTCATCGACAACAAAATTAAGAGGTGATGAAACAAGCCCTTCGCTGACTCATGAAGGCAGTCTTTGCGAGCTTGAGTCCCCTCCAAACAAATCCTAACACACTCACGAAAGGACCCTTACATGCTGTTACCTATCCATACAAGTTTTACCGACAGTAAAAAATGCGTCAATCCTTGTCCTTGCGAAAGCGAGGATCTACCTTGCGAAAGCTGGGACCTCGTCGGTAAAAACCTGGGAGAGTTTTGCCTCTTGTCTTCCCCGGGTGACGCGAAGTCTCTAAGGGCTGTCCCCCACTTTTTGCGGGGGCAGTTCCTTAGAATTTTTGATTCTCAATTGAGCCCTTTCCTTCTCTTTGCGACTTTCCTTTTTGGGGCTGTCCTCTTTCCCAATGATCTCTGGGCCCATACGGGGGATGTTTTAAGCGAAGAAATAACAAAGGTCGAAAAACTCTTTACGGGCGGATACATGCGATTGGGCCTTTTAGGCGTTTGTGGGTTTGCCGCTATTTACGGAATTATCAAACAAAGTGGATGGGTCTTCGCATCAGGTATTCTGGGGTGTGTCTTTGCTTACCTCGTGAAGGATTGGATTCTCGGAACCTTTACAATGGTGATTTAATGTCTGTTGATTACGATCAGCATCTTATCCTCCATCATTTGGATGATCCTTTACGTCTTCTAAAATGGACCATCGATGAAGCTGTGGTAATTATAGGTCCGGTATTCTTTGGGATTGCTCTTGAACACCATTTTTTGGGTTTACTCTGTGCAGGAGGCGGGTACTGGGCCCTCACGTATCTTAAAAAGCGATTTGGCTTAAGTACCTTAAAGCATGCCTTTTATTGGCATCTCCCTAAGAATAACAAAAAGCTTCCCACCCTACCTCCCTCTTATATCCGAGAGTATGTGGGATGAAGATACGTCTTTTAAATCATCGATTAGGAGATCTATTACACCAAAGGAACCTTTTGCTTTCTTTAAGTGTTGGGTTGTTGAGTCTTAATTTTACCCAGGCCCTTTTTACGCTTTTTCATCGGGAGCGCATTATTGTGATGCCTCCTGATTTGAAGCAAGAAGTTTGGCTTGAGAAGAACAAAGTCTCAGCCTCTTACCTTGAAGAAATGGCTTTATTTTTTGCCGATCTCATTCTTGAAAGCAGTCCTGAAAGTGCTGCTTATAAACGAGATATTATCTTAAGAAACACCGTTTCAGAAGGATATGGCCCTCTTAAAGCCCATCTTTTACGTGATGAAGAGCGCCTTAAGAAAGATCATGTCACCACAAGTTTTCAAGCGAATTCTGCTAAAGTTGATCCCTATCACCTTACCGTTGAGCTGACAGGTGATCTTCTCCAATTCGTCGGTGAAAAGCGGGTCTCTCAATCAAGAGATCGGTATCAGTTTCAGTTTGCTTACAAAGCAGGCCGTCTTCTTATCAAGTCTTTTAAACTTCTTACCAGTCAATTGGAGTCATAAATATGAAAAAATCCGTCTTACCATTCTTTATGCTTGCTTCTATCATCGAAATCTCAAGTAAAAGCTGCTTTGCTCTTCAAACCTATCCCCTTGTGGATCAACAAAGCACCCACGTCATTATTTCTGAGACAGAGCAAAACCGCATTGCAGTTGTAGGAGATCGCATCCAGCAAGTCTTTGGAAATGAGGGAGCCTTTGAAGTCCAAAGCGATGAAGAAAATGGACAGATCTTTTTTAAACTTTCTCCTGGGCCTATATCTCCCTCCTTAAATTCCATGACCATCACCCTTATTACCGAAGAAGGACTGACCCAGGATCTAAAGCTTATTCCTCAAGCTGTGGAATCCCAAAGTATTCTCTTTAAACATCAAGCCTTTTCCAAGGAGACCTCCTTTAAAGAGACATCTCATGAGGGTGCTTCTCAGCTGGCCTATCCCATAAACTTGATGAAAGAGCTGGTAACGCAGGAAAATCTGAAAGGCTTTATAAAATCTCCTTTGACCCATGCTGACCGTATTCTTTCTAAGAATCTCAAGCTCGAGCTTTTGGCTCTTTATAAGACTTGCCCCCCAATCAAGTTGGGGGCAGGCTCTCGGGCACCAGATCCGAGGGATGACGACTATGAAGCCCGAATTTATACATTAGAAAATCAAGGGAATGACCCACTTCTCTTAAAAGAGGCAAACCTTGCCCTTCCAAAAGATATAGTCCTTCACCTCTCGAAAGAGACCCTCAATTCTAATGAAAAAGCCAAGCTTTATATTATCTCAAAGCCTGGTCCTCGGGCCAAGCCCAAGGATGAACTCCAAGGGAGAACATCATGATCGCTCCTGCATTCCAGCTCAAAAAGAAACAATACCTTTATGCAGGAATCGCCTGTGTCTTAGGGTTAGGCCTTATAGGTCTTCTCCTCTGGTCCGTTGATCAAGGAAGTTCTTCAGAGGCTTCAGATTCGTCTGCACTCAAAGAGACTAATATCACAACGGCTAGTCAAAGGCTGAGTTCCCAAGAGGTTTGGGTGGAAAAGACAGAGGCTGCGTACAAGATCACCCAACAAAAGTTAGACGCTCTAGAAAAACTCCTCATGGCTAACATTAAAAGTTCAGCCGAACAGGAAGATAAGATCCAACAAAAAATTACAGAACTTGAAGAAAATAGACAGGAAGAGGCTATACCAGAAACTCACGCTCTTCCGTCTATGTCTACAGATGGAAATAATTCTTCTCCCTCCTCAGGCATACGTAAAGTTATGTTGAAGCTATCAAATCGTCTTTTGCCTAACCAACAAGGCATGTCTGCCTCCGGTAATTTTACCTCCGGTAAGTCTACCTCAAGTAGATCACCCTTCGATAAGTTGACGATCGAAAATACCCTTCCCGCAGGAACATTTGCTAAAGCCATTTTATTGGGAGGCGTAGATGCTTCAACGGCCGTTTCTTCCCAATCCGATCCTCGTCCTGTGCTTTTAAGAATTACAGATCATGGCAATTTACCTCGTAAATTTAAATCAGACCTTAAAGCCTGCCATATTTTAGCCTCCTGCTATGGAGACTTATCCTCTGAACGGGTTTATATGCGCCTTGAGAAGTTAACCTGCACCGAAAGACTCACCGGAGAAATTTCTGAAACCCAGGTGGAAGGGTACGTGGTGGGAGAAGATGGAAGAGCTGGCGTGAGAGGGATTGTTGCCGATAAAGCTGGTCCTCTGATTCGCAATAGCCTTGTCGGAGGTTTCTTTAGTGGCATGGGTCAATTCTTTGGGGCTCAACAGCAGCGATCATTTCTTCCTGTGGGGCAAGGCAATGGATTATTCCTCCAAGGACAAGCTTTAGCTGGACAACAGCTTTTGTCAGCAGGAGCCGCTCAAGGAGCCTCCAATGCCTTAGAAAAGTATGCTGATTTCTTTATCAAGCGAGCTGAACAGCTTCAGCCGGTTTTACAAGTCGCTGCGGGTCGAGAAGTCGACATTGTCTTTACCCAAGGAACAAGGTTTGGAGAAACGAGTGTTCGTCGGTCTCTGAGCAAAATTAGAAACGAATCCCGTAAACAAGCCCTTCAAAAACTGGAAGGCCAATCTGATTCCCAAAATTGGCTTCCTGAAGACGCGTCTTTCCAAGACGAGTCTTATCAAGACGAATCTTTAAACACAGATGGAGATCAATAATGAAAACCAAATCTATTTCCCTTTTCTTAGGCTTAGTCCTTAGCAGCTGCACTCCCTACTCAGAGACTTTTGATTGTCCTCCTGGAAGAGGTGTTGGCTGTCAGTCTCTAAGCAAAGTCAATCAAATGGTGGAGGATGAACAGCTTCCTTTACAAGAAAGCTCGGAAGAAAAGATTCCTTCCAAAGAACCTGCACCTTCCTCAGATCTAAAACCAGAGTCTTTTATAGAGGCTAAAAACAATCAACCTCATCCTAAAACCCATCTCAAAATGTGGATGGCAGCCTATGAAGATGGGGACAAAATCTACCATGAAGCATCTTATATTTATGTTCCCAGGAATAAAGACTTGAGTTCCACCTCAATAACCTGCTCTCCAAACCTTCAGTCTTGCCCCTCACCAAGGACTGACTCTTGGCCAGAACATCAGAAACTGTAGGTGGGCATGCTTAAGCTTCTCTCTCAAGCAGGACATAAGGTTGCAGGGATTCTCCATGAACGGACAGAATATGGGGTTGAGATTGAATCTCCTTCCCTGAAGTTGATCAATCAATACTTGAGCTATTACCCCATCAGCTCCCTTCTTCCCTATCGAAGCTATGACCCTGTGAAGGAAATCTTCCATAATGAATCTAGCGTGGGCTTTGTTTTAGAAACTTACCCCATGATAGGCTGTACGGAGGAAATGCAGCGCGAAATTAGTGGTCTCTTTCAACACACCCTTCCTGAAGGGTCGCATATTCAGTTTATCCTATGGGCAGATCCTCGTATTGGACACATCTTAAATTACTGGAGGTCTGTACGCGACTTGCAAAGGACTCAGGATTCATCTTCTGGAATTTTTCAAAAGCTGGCTGAACGAAGAACGTCTTTCTTGAACGAGAAAGTATTTCAAAGTAATCCTGCTCTGCCAAATCTGTGTTTAAGGGATTTTCGATGTATTGTCGCTTATTCTCAGAGAGGCATCATAGATAACCCTGTCGAAGAGCAAAAACTCCTCGATCTTCGAGAGCAGGTCAAAACAGCTCTTAAAACCTTAGGCATGCCTCTTAAAACTTGGAACGCTAATGACCTTCTTAATACGTTGGATGGACTCATTAACTACTATTCTTCAACAAACCCATCTGACTTAAAATGGAACCCTTTTGATAGCCTAGATTTACAAATCCCCTCCTCAAGAAATAGCTTGCAAATCACAAAAGATTTTATCGCTATCAATGAAACGGAATCCATCATTCGCACCTATTCAGTCAGAAGAGAGCCGGACCAATGGTCTTTGCACGCCATGGGAGATCTCATTGGAGATCCTTTGCGAGATCTTTTGCAAATTCCTTATCCATTTATGATTCATTATGGCATTCACATTTGTGATCAAGAACGCACCAAAATGCGAATTCAATCCCGGGAATCCTGGGTAGAAAATCAGGCCCGCTCTAAAATTGGGAAACGCATTCCTATCCTTTTAAAACAATCCAGAGAACTTGATTTTGTGCGTTATCAACAAAGCAAGGGAGAACGTTTTATTCAAACAAGCTTTATGGTGACTTTATTTTGTCCTAAGGAGAAAGCCTCACATGCCGATCAGGTTCTTGTGAATCTATTTCGCTCAAAAAGATGGCAACTCCAAGCGGACTCTTATATTCAATTGCCCAATTTCTTATCAACCCTTCCCATGAATTGGGGAGAAGGCATGACCCAAGATCTCTATTATCTCCAAAAGTTAAAAACCACCCTCAGTACGGAATCGGCCAATCTCTTACCTCTCCAAGGAGAATGGAAAGGGACTCCGTCCCCTGGAATGTTATTAGTAGGGAGGAGAGGCCAGATCTTTACCTGGAGTCCTTTTGATAACCAAGAAGGCAACTATAATGTCTCAGTCGTGGGTAAATCTGGCTCAGGCAAATCTGTCTTCATGCAAGAACTTGTCGCTAGTACTTTAGGTCAAGGAGGGCAAGTCTTTGTTCTTGATGTGGGGCGGAGTTTTGAAAAAACCGTCAAATTATTGGGCGGTGAGTATATCGAATTTACGCCTCGCTCTTCCATTTGCATCAATCCCTTTACCTCCCTTCCCGTTGATAATGAAGCTGAATCGGAAGATGCCCTTGCGATGCTTAAGCCTATCCTTTCTTTGATGGCAGCGCCCCGTGAAGGAACAGGAGATCTTGAGAACTCATTTATCGAGCAAGTCTTAAAGGCTGCATGGGATCGCAAGAAACGAGAAGCCTCCATCACCGATGTGGCAGACCATTTAACCGATCACCCTGAACCCTTAGCCAAAAATCTAGGTCAAAAACTTTTTCCATACACAAAAGACGGGATTTATGGACGTTTCTTTAATGGACCAGCAACCGTTGATCTCTCTGCAGCCATGGTTGTCGTAGAACTCGAAGAGCTTAAGGAGCGTAAAGATCTTCAAGAAGTTATTGTGCAAATGATCATTGTTCAAATCACGAACAAACTTTACCTCGGTGATCGTAAAACACCCAGCCATGTTGTTCTTGATGAGGCTTGGGATATGTTAAGAGGACGTCAATCAGGAACATTCATTGAAACAGCTGCAAGGCGTCTTCGGAAATACCGTGGGTCCTTAGTTGTAGGCACTCAATCGGTCAACGACTTTTATGCAAGCCCTGCGGCCCAAGCAGCCTTTGAGAATTCCGATTGGATGTGTCTTTTAGCTCAAAAACCAGAATCCATCAAACAACTCAAAGAATCAAAACGCATCTCCATGGACCCTACGATGGAAGCCATGTTGACGTCTGTTAAAACCAAACAAGGGCAATATGCAGAAGTCATGATCTATGGACCTCATGGCTATGCTATTGGGCGACTTCTTCTCGATCCTTTCTCTCTTATTCTTTATTCCACGAAAGCGGAAGAATTTGCTGCAGTGCAAGCCCTTACCAACCGGGGCATGGAACTTGCCGAAGCTATTGAACAGGTTTCTCAACGGAGAGAGACATGAGGGGCACTTCTATCGATAGGATTTATAGAGTTTTTCATGTGCTTTGGAATAGTTCGACTGTTGGAATCGTAGGCTTAGGAATGATTTTGAGTGTTGTTCTCACTCAAACCCGCCTCTATATCAATTACACGCCGTCGTTGCCCTACAAAGCCTTTATCTGCATTAAAGGGTTGACCCCACACTATAATGATTTTGTGAGCATTCATGATCATCCAACCCATTTCTTCAAAGGACTTCATTTGATAAAACGGCTGGTTGGTTTTCCAGGAGATCACGTTCATATTTATCATAACCATCTCTATATTGAAAAAACGCAAACTCGTCTTCTTATTGATACCCATCATATTGGACCTTTGCATCAAACAACTCAAGATGGAAAAATCCTCCATCCCCTTAAAGATACTATCATTCCAAAAAATTATGTGTTTGTCAGTGCAGACCATCCTCGTTCCTTTGATTCTCGCTATGAAGAGTTTGGGCTCGTCAAAGAGGAGTGCATTACCGGCAGGTGTTTTTGTCTCTTACCCCTCCCAGTTATCAGTCATCAGTTATCAGTAATCGGAAAGGTTTCTTTATCTGAAAAACAGAGAATGAAAGGTGAGAAATGAAGACTTTATCTTTTCTTCTTTCCTTTCTGATTACTGATTACTGGCTACTGATAACTGCTAAGGCCGTAGACCTTGGCATCCATGGTCATACTTTTGAGATTGAAGAACCTGATCTTCTTAAACAGATAGAACATAAACTTGAAGCTCTCGAAAAGGATGGATCGTTAGCACGAGATCAAGAAACCCTTCTTAAAAGAGCAGAGGATGGAATTCGCCTTCCACAACCTGTTACAGGAATTACAAAAGCGACAACATCCAGAATATTTTATTATGATCCTTCGCTTGTTGTTCCTTATAATCTCAAAGACCATAAAGGAAGAATTTTTCAGAAAGCAGGAACAAGGTTCAATCCGCTTACATTGCGGTCTTTATCGTCTCCTCTCATCTTCATTGATGGGGAGGATGAAGCTCAAGTGTCATGGGTAAGTGTATCCTCGATAGAGTCTTCTTTCAAAACCCATATACAACCAAAAATCATCCTCACCTCAGGTGCTCCTTTTGCCTTGATGGAGAAATGGAAACAGCCCGTTTATTTTGATCAAGGAGGAAGATTAACCAAAAAACTCAAGATTAAACACGTTCCAGCTGTTGTGGTTCAGGAAGGGCTAAAGCTTAAAGTTTCTGAAATTGCTCTAGAGGACACACAATGAAGAGAATTTACATTCTTGGGGTTGCTCTTGGTATTTTATTGATAAGCTCTTCAGCTTTATCAGCTGCGTGTGTGGGACGCTTTGTTAATCCCATCTCAGATATTTGCTGGCGCTGTATTTTCCCCATTACCATTGCAGGAATGATGGTTGCAAAAGGAGAAGGACCACGTGATCCTAAAAGTCTGATTTGTAATTGCCCTTCTCCTCCACGCATTGGTATTCCCATATCCTTTTGGGAACCCGTAAGACTTGTTGATGTGACCCGCTCACCCTATTGCATGGTTAATTTAGGAGGTCTTCGATTAGGCCCTGCACAGGGGATCAGAGGTCATGGGGCGGTAGGGCATGCCTCAAAAGGCCATATGCAACAAAGTTTTTATCAAGTGCATTGGTATGTCTATCCCTTGATCTATTGGCTTGAGCTTTTAGTTGATTTTATCTGTCTGGAAAAGACTCAATTTGATGTGGCCTATCTCACAGAGTTTGACCTCTTGTGGAATGATGATGAAACCAGTTTTATTATTAATCCAGAAGCGGCTTTGTTTGGAAATGCCATTGCTCAAGCTGCATGTGCTGCTGATTGTGTAGCCGCTAGCAGTGGATTTAGCTATGACGCCCTTTTCTGGTGTGGAGGATGTCAGGGCTCACTTTATCCTTTTACAGGGACTGTTTCAGCTCATAGTGGAGGCGTTCAAGCCAGCCTTCTCCTCACCCAACGTTTTATCGCCAAGCTCCATCGTGAAGGCCTCTTGTGGGGATATGCAGGAGTCAAGGGTCTTTGCGACAAATATCCCATGCCTATTATTCGAAAGAGTCAATACAAGACTCAGATGACCTATCCTGTCCCTGCCACCGTTGAGGGTTGCCATCCTTTAGGAAGAAGTGACCTTTTATGGTCAGCAGGGCGAAACTATCCCTACAAAGGCGAGGATTTTGGATACCTGATTTGGAGGAGGAGAACATGCTGCCTCCTATAATCTTTACTCATTTAATGCTCGTAGGCTTTATATTAAGCACCTTCGCTGAGGCGAAAAATCAAGATTTAGATTCGAATCACTCTTGGATCAGAGAGTTGACCCACCAAGCAGATACGCTCTCTAAAACCCATCAGAAAGAAGCCAGATCGATTGTGGAGGGAGCTACAAGAGCAGTGCACCAAAACAAATCTTGTAAAGTGGCACAAACCCTTGCCCAACGTGGGAATGAAATCGTACTCAAAACCTTACAGCCAAGTGAGGATGAAGCCCGTTATCCAAGACTGCTCGTCTTTGTCTCCTTTTCTATGCCTCTACAGGCACTCAAAGCTTTAGGGGCTCAAGTTAATGCTGTGGGTGGAAAGCTTGTTTTAAGAGGCTTGGTTGGGGGGAATTTTAAAAAGACTGCTGAAAAACTTAAAGAACTTCAGGAAGAAATTATCATCGATCCTACCTTGTTTGAGGATTATGTCATTTCAGCGGTCCCTACTTTTGTTTTAAGAAATGAAAGCCCAAAAAAAGCTGAAGACAATTCATACGATCGCTTAACAGGAAACGTTTCTCTCAGATATGCATTGGAGCAGTTTGCATCGAAGGGAAATACCTCTCAAGAAGCTGGTCTATTGCTGGAGAATCTCAGGAGGCTTCCATGAGAAAGCCTCTAACACTTATTATTCTTATCTCTTCTTTTATAGGGCCTTCGCTGAATGCGTCTTTCAAGGATTATGCTAAAGAGCGGCAGAAACAATCCAAAGATACAACAAAAACAACATCTCCTCAGGTGGTTCCAGAATTTCAAACAGCGAGTCCTTCGGAAACAAGTCTCGATAATGCCTCTACACTGAAAGGGGCAACGGAATCCGTCTTTAACAATAGTGAAAATGCAAAGGCTTTAAAACGCACAACCGAGAGTAGGCCTTATTTTCTTATTGATCTAGACAAAGATCCTTTGATTAAGAACTCAACAGACTCAGTTCAAAACCCAGAAAAGGTCCTTAAATCACCTCTTTCCAATCGAAACCAAGGAATCACATACATTACCCAAACATGCCGAGAATCGAAGCCTCCTGTTGAGTTTCGCTGTGCCAAAAATCTTATTCCACCAAGTGTGCACATTGATCCTGCAAAGTACTCTCATTACTGGTGTAGCGCTGGGAATCACCAACCTGATGATCCCAAGTGTTCCGCTAAAAAATACTATCCGGTTGCTCGTATGTATGCACCTGAAAAGGTTGATATCAGTCCTGAAGTATGGACCTCTGATTGTGGAGAGATGGAAGAGAAGACGAAAAAACGCGCATGCACACTTGTCCAACAAATCTGTCCAAAGGGTTCTGAAACGAGGGTTGTAACAGCAACAACAGGCCCTAATAGAACACCTACTTCCAGACAAATTACACGCAGTTGCTGGCGATATGAATATCTTTATAGCTGTTCCTATTCTTCACCCAATACCTGTGAGGCTTTACGGAAGTCAACTTGTGAGCAGATTCAATCAACCTGCCTTCAGGAAATGGGTGGTGAGTGTATTGAGTGGGAACAAACGTACCGGTGTGCTGTGAGCGCCAGAGAAGGACAAGAAAGGCTCTCAACAGGAAACGTTTCTCTTCCTCCTGGAGGCACTCCTCCAACCTCAACCCCGAATCGTGACATGCCAGAGGCTATTGCAAAACTATCGATTCTAAAAAACGTTCAAGATGAGATCAGAGCCTCCCAACATGACATCAATTCGATCCAGATCTTTAAAGGAGATTCGCGGAAATGTACCATTGCCTTTGGAAACTTTAAAAACTGTTGTTTAAAAAACAAAGGATGGGGAAAATCCATAAACCTTGCCCACTGTGAGGCAGAAGAAAAGGATCTTGCAAAACGTCAAAGAAACCGTCTTTGTGTTAAAGTTGGTACCTATTGTGCAGAAAAACTTGCTGGCGTTTGCATTCGCAAAAAAACGTCCTATTGCTGCTTTCCAACAAAGCTTGCCCGCATTCTCCATGAACAAGGACGTCCACAACTCAGAATAGGGTGGGGAGAGTCAAAACATCCTGAATGCAGGGGGTTTACAATAGACGAACTTTCCCGCCTTGATTTTGATCACCTTGATCTCAGTGAGCTCTTTGCTGAAATTATAGGGAAAGCCAAGGAAATCACTCAAACTACCGTCAATGTTGTAAACCGCAATTTATCCAATCGCGTCTCACAAATGACCCATGGATTTAAGACTCCTGGGGTTGTGACCCCTGGGTTTAAAACCTTTGGAGACACTTCTCCTCAGTCTAGCAATAAGCCTAACTCGGGAGATTTTTAATGAAGTCTCTCCATTTTAAGAGTATCTATTTGATCTTTTGTTTATCTCTGCCACTTAAGCTTCATCCTGCGGTTGCCAACTATTACGATCATAAGGTCGAAGGATGGCACTGGTACGAGGACAGATATCAGAAAGTAGAGATCAGAGAACAGAAAAGAAATTCTCAAGTTGTTGAACATCAAAGAAAAATTCCTGAAAGTAAAGCTGATAAAACTCCAAATGATCCTCTTGTGCGCTTAGGGACTTTTAAAAAAGAAGTAGATCGTCTTAAGGCCATCGCTATTTTAAACCCGACTTACCAGAACGTCAAAGCCTATATGGTAATTCAAAAAGAACTGATGGATCGTGGAACACGGTTTGCACAGAAGTGGATGGAGGTTGTTTATACCACCCCAAAGCTCGATTACACCTTGCGCCATCCGACGTCTCAAGCCGCGCGGCATGTGTATTTGGATCAAGATCGAAGAAAAATGGACGCCCAGATTCTGGCCCTCTCCAAAACCTATGGCTTGTTTTTCTTTTATTCAAGTAGGTGTGCTTACTGTAAGCAGTTTGCTCCTACCGTTAAAGTCTTCTCCGAGAAGTATCATTGGGAGGTGCTGCCTATTAGTTTAGATGGGAATGTTTTGCCGGAATTCCCCCATACAAAAGTTGATAACGGATCTGCCCTAGCCCTGGGGATTCAGTCTGTTCCCGCACTCCTCGCTGTTGAACCCAAGACAGGGAAAGTCATTCCCTTAAGTTATGGAATGAGCACCCATGATCAAATCGAAGATCGTATTCGCGTGCTCATTATGAAATGGGGTAATTTATGAAAAAAACATTTCCGTTTTGTTTCATATTTGCTCTTCTTTTTCTTTTGACGTGGTTTTTGAATACATTGGCTCAAGCCAATGTGAATGCGGACCTCACCGAGTTCTTTAATAAACTGGGGGGAGCATCCAACATGAGCAGATCTTGTGCCTATCAAGATCAAACAGCGGGGTATTATACGGGGGGAAACTTATTTGCTCGAAACCAAGTCCATACGTCTCAACTTGCAACCATCCAGCTTCCTGATTTTAGGGCCGGGTGTGGAGGTATTGATATGTTTATGGGAGCCATTTCTCATATTAGCTCACCACAACTTATCGAGGCTTTAAAAGCGATTGGCTCTAACATGGGGAGCTATGCCCTGTTGTTAGCCATTGAGACCATGTCTCCTCAGGTCAAAAACATTATGACAGAGCTCAATGATCTCGTTCAAAAAATAAACCAATCCAATATCAATTCCTGTGAGCTTGCAGCCACAACTTTAGGATCTGTTTGGCCAAAGTCGGATGCGAGTAAGCGTCATCTTTGTAAAATGATTGGAACGGATAGACATTATGGGGGTTTTTCTGATTATGCAGCGGCAAGGCAAGAATGCGGAGCAGGAAACAAAACTTCTCAAGTAACTAAGGCTGGAGAGAAAGATCCTCGCTTTGCGAGTATGCTGGGAACAGAATTTAACCTCGCATGGAAAGCTATTCAAGAAAATGACTTTCTTCGAAAAGATCGGAATCTCGCAGAATTCTTTATGTCCCTTTCAGGAACCATTATCTCCAAAAAGGAAGACAGCGGAAACTATTCAATTCGAGCCAAACCTTCTCTCGCCCATAAAGATGCCCTTCTCTCTGCGCTTCTTCATGGGGGTACTGTCAAACTTTATAGATGTACAGATGCTGAGAAGTGCTTAAATCTCGAGCACGGCTCCCTTACAATTAAGACAGAAAATTCACTCATTGAGAGGGTCAAGACTCTTTTGGGTTCCATTGAAAACAAAATCTATATGGATGATGCCCTCTCAGGAGAAGAAATTGCCTTTTTAAATTCAACCCGTCTTCCTTTTTATAAGATCATCAATGTCTCAACCTCCTATCGAAGAGGGGGATCTCCTATAGATATCCTCGATTATGCTGAACTGGGAGCCATTGACATTTTGTTTCAATACCTTTCTGAAATTTTAGATGTGATTCACGAAAGCATTGATCATATCAGGCTTGCTCAAATCGATGATGCAGAAATCAACCAGTTCCAAAAGTCCCTTCAAGCCACACGAACGCGCGTTATCGAAAAACGCATGGGAAGTTTTAAGCAAATTGAACAAGTCATCAGCATTGTCCACAAGACGGAGCTTTTGGAGAAAAATCTCATGAGCAAGGTGGGGAGCATTAATGCAGAAGGCCTCTGAAGCAGAGTCCAGTGTAGCAGAATGGCAGAGAACAGAAATACAGAAAAAAAAAGGAAATAGGAATGACTCAACTCCATAAGAAAAGAAAACCGGAAGCACGAGGACTCAGTGTTAAAGATTCCTCTACAATTCTACATTTCTGTTCTCTGCTACACTGCCATTCTGTACCGCTGTTATGATGTTCGTCATAACCACCTATGGGGCGGGCGAGGTCTTAGACACGACCTTTAACGCTATTGCGACCTTAATTAACTCAAAGACAGGAACCCTTTACCAACCTTTGGTAAGATTTTCTTTGATCATTGGGCTTGTTTGGACTGTTGCCACCATGGTCCATGGGAATCATATGAAGTTTGTGAACACTTGGATGATTCCGTTTCTTCTCGCCCTCATGCTTTTTTTTGCTCCTACCTGTCGGGTTCATATTCATGATCCAGTAAGTGGCAATCGGTTTACGGTTGATCATGTGCCTTGGGGACTCGGAGCTGTGGCAGGGGTCATTAGTCGCTTAGGAGACAGAGCCACAAGAGAGATCGAAAAAACTTTCTCTCTTCCCGATGACCTCAAATACCACAAAACAGGTGCTGTTATGGCTTCCAACCTCATTGCAAGCGCACGAACCTTTCATGTTACGAATTCTGATCTCGCAGAAACTCTGCGGTCTTTTGTTCATCAATGTGTGGTTTATGAAGCTTTATTAGGTAAAAAATATACCTTTCATGATTTAAAGAATGCCCCAGATATTTGGGAGCTTGTCAGTTCCCGTCCTTCCCCAGCAAGGTCCTTTACCTTTAAAGCGCCAGGGAAAAACCAAAGAGCTAAAATCATCACTTGTGAACAAGGGGTCAATCTCTTAAATGATCTACTACAAAAGGATGTTCAAAATGCTTTCCAGTTTTTTGGAGATAAAGTCTTTGGAAAACACGAGAAAACCTCTCCTTCTTTAGGATCTCTATCAGCAACTCAACTTAAACAATATCTTCCGGAAGCCTTTAATTACATGACACAAATGGCCAAATCGGCAGAAGAGTATATGATGCAGCAAATGATGGTTTATGCTGTGGTGGATTCAATTGAATCTCAATCAACAGCCTTAGGCAATGCTCCTAACTTTGCTGTCAGGCGAGCTTATCTTCAACAACGGGCGAATCAAGAAACACTCGCAGGCGTTGCTGCCCAAAAGCTCATTGCCATGAAGAATGTGATGGAAGCTCTCATCTATGCGAGCTTTATTTTCATTTTACCTTTAGCTCTTCTTCCCTCAGGGTGGAGTTTTATCAACCGATGGATCGGCCTTGTCCTTTGGGTTCAACTCTGGCCCCCTCTTTATGCCATTCTTAACTTTATTATGAATGTCTCTGTCAAATCGAAAGGGTTAGGCCTTATTACAAACGCCAAAGAATCAGGGATTACAATTGCTAATTCTGTTGGGTTTATGAATCTTCATGCTGACATGGCCGCCCAAACAGGGTTTATGTCTATTTCTGTAGGAGCCTTGGCTTATGCCTTGGTAAAAGGAGGAGCCGCAAGCTTTGTTCATTTGGCCTCCCACATGGCAGGCCCTGCTACAGCAGCAGCTTCTCGTGCTTCAGAAGATCTTATCAGTGGAAACTATAGTTTCGGAAACGTGAGTCAAGGAACACTCCAAGCTTATAACTCATCCTTTGGCCAGCAGAATCTCTCACCAAACTACAGCTCAGGATCTTTTACGCAAAATGATGGCGTCATTAGCCGCACAACAGGAAGTGACGGAGGCCATATTATAAGTGTTGCTAATTCAAACCTGAGATCCAGTTTGAATTTCTCAGAAAGTCTAAGCAATAGCTATTCAGAGCAAGCTTCCCAGGCAAAACAAATGTCTGAAACCCAAATGGCAGCAAGTGCTCAAGCTGAAGCAGATCATAACCGCCAGGTGATGGATTTTAGCACACACAAAGCTAAACAAGAGTCAGGAAGTGAGAGTTATTCCCGAGGAACAACAGCCACTACAAACCAAGCCTTTACAAAGCTCGATGGACTGGTCGATCGGTTTGCCAGAGATCATAGCATCTCCAAAGAAAGAGCTATGCAATTCCTTGCAAGCGCGTCAGCTGGTCTTGAAACAGGTATTGGGTTTCAGCTTTTAGGTAATGGAGTCTCAGCAAAGGCTTCAGCGAGTATAGGAGGGCAGTTCATAGGGTCAAAGGTTGATCGAGATCTCTGGTCTCACGCCAAAGATTATTCTAAACAAAGCCATTTCCAAGAAGCGCTTAGCCAAGCTTCTCAAGCTGCCCATGATTCAAGATACTCAGAACTGAGTGATCAAGGAAAACGGGTTGTGGACAGTCTAAATGCCTCTTTTGAAAAGTCTCACCAATATCGAGAAGAAGCAAATGCAAGTCTTCAAAAATCAAAATCCTATTCTCAAATGGCTTCTTGGACGAAGCAAAATGCAGGAAATATTAATGAAAGTCTGAATCAAGAATACGTCGATTGGCTTCAGACTCAATCTCTTCCCAACTCCTCAGGTCCTATGGGGATTCGAGAAGCCGAGACCCTCCTCACCTCCCGTCCTGAGCTCAATCATCATTACCAACAGAGATTTATGGAAGAAAAAATGAGTCAAGTGGAAAACTATGTGGGAGTTAATGGACTCCCTTCAAAAGCCTCTGATATGGATGCAGCTTTTGAACAAGCTAAAGCCAACATTTCCCATCCAACAGGAGAGAGTTCTCTCTCAGAGATTCAGCAGCATGCCAACGGTCAAGGATTGGGACCTGATTTTAAAGTGAATAACCAGCCTCAAAAGGAAGTCAAAGAAAAGCTTTTAAGAATAGAAGACCAGCTTATTCAACAACAAGAGTTTCTTGAAAAAGAAGCGGAAATCAGAAAATCGAAGGTTAAGAAAAAGCTATGAAATGTATCTCTATCAAACGTCCACAAGACCATAAGGATGCAATCCTACAGAAGCCGCCGCCAACTGTTCCATTGATATGTATCCGAGTCTGGGAACAGGACGAGGAACGTAATACCGATCATCTCGATAGATCAACCGAGGACGAGGTATATTTACAAAGAATCGCACATAAAGAATTCCTAAAAGGGTGGAAACGACATAAGCTCCGCAAAAAAATGGGGGAGCATAGGTGAAAAGGAAAAAAGCGATCCCAAAAGCCATACTGGCCAAACCAAAACTTACAAAACGAATATACCGGCGTGTCTCAAAATAAATGTCAAATTCCTCAGGAGTTACTCTCTCCGATTTCTTTAGCTCCTCAGGATCTGCGAACTGGGAGGGTTTTAGGTGAAGGATATAATGGCTTATTCCATCGAAAAGGGTTACCGCACAAAAATAAAGGGCCACTCCCAAGAAGACGCTCTTTCCTAAATAACCTCCTATTCCTCCAGCAACAAGGGCTGAAAGGACGATGCATTTCCTTATCCAAAAGGGGTGGTGAGAGGTCTCAAAATGAGGAACGGTTATCATTAGGGTTGGGCCTGTTTCTATCATTTTCTTCAACCTTGAGGTTTTATTCATGTTAAACTTTTATACCCGTGGAGGTCAACTGGCTCTTCACACCCTCCACATGTTCAAGCAAATTTGTATGGCGACTTTCTTGGTTTCATTTTGTGTGGGATTAGGCGTGTTTGCCCTTCTGTTTTTTATCAAAACGACTTCGTATCAAAGGTGTCTCTATAAAGAACATCTCCATGCTGAGTTTATGGTCAACATGAGCCAAAATGACCCAACTCGCATTACGCAGGAGTTTGCCTGTGGTCAGGGAGGGAGGATTCCTCGCAACGTAAGATCATTAGATGTTCTTAAAAACCCTCATATTCTCAAACATATGGCTTATGTGGACAAGACGTGTTGGCAGATCCTCAACCAAAGCCTTTGGGGAGCCTTATTTATATTTGTTCTTTTACTCGCCTTCTTTATCTATCGAGGATACATCACCTCAAAGAAAAAACTTGAACGTGGCAGTCAAATCGTCTCCGCAAAAAGGCTTAAAAAGAATCTTCAAAAAACTGACCAAGCTTCAGATCTTTATTTAGATCACCTTCCCTTAGCTCAAGATAAAGAAACCTCCCATATCCTTATAACGGGAACAACAAGTGCAGGAAAAACCAATTGCTTTCATACGCTCATGCCTCAAATTCGCAATCGGCTCAATCGAGCTCTTATTGTAGATATGACAGGAAATTTTGTGTCTAAATACTATAGAGAAGGCCAAGATTTGCTCTTAAATCCTTTTGATCAACGTACCGAGCACTGGTCTCCTTGGGCCGAGTGTCTTACAGAAACCCATTATGATACTCTAGGAGCTTCCATTATTCCTGAAACGATAAAAGGTGATGAATTTTGGGGTCAAGCGGGAAAAGTCCTTCTTTCTGCTGCCTTAAATAAATTAAAGGACGAACGCAATATCCAACATCTCTATCACATTCTTGTTCGAAGCCCCTTAAAGGAATTTGAAAAGTTCTTTGAAGGAACGGATGCCGTTTCTTATACTCATGCCGAGGGAGAAAAGATGACCTTATCCGTACGAGCAACCCTTACTAATCATATTCAAGGCTTTAAGTTTTTAAGGCCAACTTCCAATGCTTTTTCACTTCGAGAATGGGTTAAAAATGAAAAGGAGGATCAATGGCTTTTTCTAACAGCTCGTCCAGATCAACGAGCAAGCCTGATTCCTCTTATCAGCGCATGGCTCGATACAGCCATTAATGCACTCATGGCGTGTTCGCAGGATGAAGACAGAAGACTCTGGTTTATCATTGATGAGCTTCCTTCCTTACAAGAGCTTCCTTCTCTCACAACGGGCACAGCAGAAGTTCGAAAATACGGAGGGTGCATTTTAGCGGGCGTTCAAAATGATCCTCAATTGCTTGAAACCTATGGTCATCATCAAGCACATGCCATCTTAGATTTGTTTAATACAAAGATATTTTTTAGAAACACGGATTCTTACTCCACGGAAAGAATCTCAAAAAATCTTGGTGAAGCAGAAATCACAGAACAAATAGAAACCCTTTCGTACGGAGCCCATAACATCCGTGATGGGGTCTCTTTATCTCCGCGCACCCACATTACATCTCTTGTTCTTCCAACAGAAATAGCAAATTTGCAAAACCTTGAAGCCTTTGTCAAACTCCCAGGCTCTCACCCTATTTGCAAAATCAAAATGACCTATAAGAATATCCCTTCCATCGCTCTTGACTTTAAACCTCTTTCAGAAACTCATCTTCTCAAATTACGCCTCATGAATGAAGGCATTGGCTTGAGAGACGAACAATAAGGATAAAATGAATCACGACCAAAACATCCATATAAGCCCAGATAAAGGAGCCCCAAATGAAACAGGAACAAGATATTCAGCGTTTTCTTAAGATTCGGGAGGAAATTTATGAAGAAATTAAGAAAATTAACCCCTGCATTACTCTCCTTCAAGACACCACCCAAAGGTTTGCAGCTCAGTTGGAGGAATTGCAAAAACTCTCTCAAATCACTCAAGATCACATAAAATCAGCTATCAAAGGCGCAGCTCTTGAAATGGCCGAGATTGCCTCAGTGGAGTTTTCTGGAAAGACGGAGGAGAAAATAAATGTAATTATCGCACCTCTTGACCATTCCATAAAAAATGCAAGGAAATCCATTGATACATCAACAAAGGCCAAAATAAAAAAACTGGTCCTTATTGCCTTCTCAGCTACCTTTATAATGGGTCTTATAAGCTTTGGAGGAGGATTCTTCTATTCCAAACGCAACACCTATTATCTACCCCCAGATTTTATAAGACTATATGCCCTAGGCTATGATACCCAAAAAGCTATCTTAAAAATGAGTCCTCAGGAAAAGAGGCAGTTTGAGAAGTTTTTGAAAAAATAAACTGATTGTATTTATTAATTTGAGTTTTAGTCATAAGCAGCCAAGCGATCGAAATGATCATTGTGGGTGTGAAGGAGATGGATTGTTTCAGCTTCAGGGTTCCAGTAATATTCGTGGGAGAGAAACGGCTTTTCATGTTCATCCTTATAGCTCCAAATGGCTAGATTTTTGTTTTTGAGCCGCGCTAAAGCATCTGCTGTTGAAAATCGATAATATCCATGGGCAGCAGGCTCGGTTGAAAAGCTTAACCAGTTTGATTCTTGATGACGCTCAAAATATTCTTGAGCTGCTGGCTTAATAAAATGCTTGATATAAAGTTTCAAGGTTCCCTTATCAGTACAATAAGCTTTTTGTTCTTGAATTATTTTTTCTTCTTTTAGCGTTAGTTCGATTAAAGATTGCATCAAGAGGCATATATTCTCATTTAAAGGAATTTCTGGTACAAAGTATTCTTTTAAGAGCCTTGCTTGGTCCCAACGTTCTTTTTCAGGTCTTTTTAAACCATCATTTAATTTTGTGATTTTCTCTCGCATTGAATTTTCAAGTTCTGTCTGGCGCTTTCTGATATCATGATAAGAGCTAGTTTTTAAAGGAGGAGGAAGAAGATCAAGATGAAGATTTTCTTCGATCTCTGCGCCTAACATTATTTGTATTATGGGATCATCTTGATGCTCTAATAGTTCTTGAGCAGCCTTTTCACGAGGGAACTCCAGAGCCCCGTATCCACAATTGCCATCTCCGGGAACCTTTACTAATTTTAAGCGTTGGGTGATACCTCTTAAGGTCATTTCAAAATTACCTTCTTTAATTTCAATTTTATGAGTATCTAACGGAAGAAGAGGAAATCCACGCCCCCCTTTTCTCTCTTCTTTAAGTTGTCCTATTTCTTCTTGGAGAAGCGAATCTTTATCAAGATCAACCTCTATTGAATGTAAGGTAGGCGTTTCCTTCCAAGCCCCTATCAGAGGGGAAAGGGTATTTTCGAGAATGAAGTTCCACCTTAAATCTAAATGGTGAAGAATTGGCAATTCCTCGATGAGGTCAACTAGTGCATTTATACTTTTCTCTTGTAAACGATTCCCTCGAACATCAAGGGTAGTTAGGTTAGGAAGACTTCTTAAAGCAGGACTTAATGCCTCAAAAGCAGAATCTGTAAGTTGCGTATCTAAGAAAGTTAAAGATTCAAGCTGAGGAATGTGTAATAAAAATGGCCCCAGGATCTCAAGTGTTTGAGGCTCATAAAGAGGAACAAACTGAAGGCTTAAGGTTTTTAGAAAAGAAAAATCTCCATGATCCTTTAAAAACACTCGTATTCCAGGAGCTCCTACTTGAGAGATATAAAACTCTGCTGGTTTTTCCTGGCCAACATACTCTTTATAGCGAAGCCCCCGATTTCGGCTTAAGAGATCTTGAATGTCTTTCTTCTTCTTTACATCTAACCCAGGATTACCTGTAAGGTAAAAATTAATGAGGGTTTTATTTTCTTGGAGAGCTTGCTTTAAAGCGTCTACACCTTCTTCTGAGATTTGATTATTGGAGAAGGTTACAGAGGTTAAGGATTTGTTGTTCCGAAGAACAGAGGCCCATGTACGTGCTTCCTCATCCTTCATTCCCGACATGGTGAGGGTAAGCTGGGTTAATGTATTATTATCTTTCAAAAGCTCAGCAAGTTGGCCAGTCTCTGATTGATTTAAACGACCTGGTGGACATTGAAGCACTTGAGAAGACATCTTGAGGGGCTCTAAAAGGCGTTTTAAGTTAGGACTTAAAGACTCCAATACTGAGACAGGAAATAGTGAAGAAGAAAGAGAATCAATTCTCTTTACCACAGGGTTGGTCCAAGGGAAAGGAATGTCAAAATCTTCTTCAAAAGAGAAAACCTTTTCAGGAAAGGATAAGGAACCAGAAGCCTTTTCTTCTTTTAAAAGCTCGTAAGAACCATAAAGATCTCCTTCAAGGGGAGGATAAAATAACATATGCACCAGGGGAGGGGAAGTGAGCACTTGCTCTACCAACGTTAAGGATGAATTCTCCTGAACACCATGCTGCCAAATCAAATAAGACAACCCCTGAAGCTTTGCCATAGCTCGTAGGCTCCCTCCATGAAGGGTATGCTGAAGGGCATTCTCAGTATTACCCAAAACAAACCGTACGTAATGACGATAGGTTGAAATATCTTCTGTATAAGCTTTCAAGCGCTCTTCAAATCCTGACTTCTTTCCTTTAATCTTCTCTTGGTCAAGTTCATGAAAGCGAGCATCTTGCATCTCGCGAGGCAAAAGGGACTTCAAAAAAGCCTCTCTGATATCCAAGCTCAAAGCTTCTCGAAATACTCTTTGATCCTTGAGATTGAGAAGTTGTTGGATTAACGATCCTCGCTCACCGTCTAATGTATCTAAAAGGTCGAAAGAAGGAGGAGAAAACGATTTACAAGCAAATGAAATATTCGCAGTACTTCTCTCTTCATTCAATGAATTAAAATAATTGTTAGTAAGAGCTGAAAAAGAAGAAAGAGTAAAAAAAATACCTTCTAGGGAGGTACCTTGTAAAAACAAGGGCAACGAAGAAGGCTCTTCAGTTATTATGGAGGAATCGGGCTGTAAGAAAGGAATTTTTTGTCGATTTAACCGATGGAACCTATATGCTATGCCTTGAACAGGACCTGCCTGATAATTCTTTTTTAGATCAAAACTTTGAATACTGGGATTGGCCTTTAAAGCTTTATTCAGCTCTTGTAGACCTTCATTTTTCATTTGGTTATATTTCAATTCTAATCGTTTGAGAGATACGTTAACCTTTAAGCCTTCGCCTAATGCTATTATACCTTTAGTTCCAATATTATTTTCCCCTAATTCTAGTACTTTGAGGGTGGTATTAACTTGTAAGGCTTTACCTAATGCTTTTGCTCCCTTGTTTCCCACATTGTTATCGCCGAAGGTGCCACCCAAAATTAGCACTTTGAGGGAGCTATTAATTTTTAGAGCACTGCTCAAAGCTCTTGCGCCTTCTTTTCCAATAGCATTAGCAGTTAAGTATAAGGATCGGAGACTAGTATTAAACTTTAAAGCATCACCCAAAATTTTTGCACCTTCATTTCCAACAATGTTGTCTGACAAGTATAGTCCTTTAAGAGAAAAATTTACCTTTAAGGACTCTCCCAAAATCTTTACCCCTCCAGCTCCAATATTGTTTTGCATTAGAGCTAGCTGCTGAAGAGTAGTATTAATTTTTAAAGCTTCCCCCAAGCTTCCTGCGCCTTGATCTTTAATGTTATTAGTATCTAAGTTAAGCTGTTGGAGAGTAGTATTAGCCCTTAAGGCCTCACTCAAGGCCTTCACTCCATTATCTCCAATCTTGTTACCCGCTAAATCCAGCTGTTGGAGAGCAGAATTGACCTTTATAGCCTCTCCCAAACTCTTTGTACCTCCATCTCCGATGTTGTTGCCGCCTAAAGTTAGTAGTCGAAGGGTGGTATTGACTTTTAAGGCTTTACTTAATCCACTTGCTCCTCCAATATTAATTTGGTTATTATATAAATGCAGTTCTGTTAGAGATTTGTTGATTTTTAATCTTTTTCCTAAGATTTTTGTACCTTCATCTCCAATATTATTCCCATACAAATCTAGTGCGGTAAGAGTGCTATTAATTTTTAGGGTGTTACCCAGTCTTTTTGCGCCTGCGTGTTCAATGAGATTAAGACCTAATAGTAAACATTTTAGTGTAGTATTGATATTTAAAGCTTCGCTCAACGCACTAGCTTCCATAGCTTTAGCTTCAAAGCAACGTAAATCTAGTGTTTGCAAGGTTTGATCTTGCTTTAGAAGACGAACAATAGAAGAATAAAATTCTTGGAAGAACCTTTGAGTTTTTTTATCATTTAGCACTTTTAGATAACATATAGGATATTTATGATTAGCGCTTCTGATCTCCGGAAAGGATATTTTGGGGGAATTTTCAACTTTAAGGACTTTAAGGCGAGGCTGAGTGATGAGAAGAGCGTCTAATACTTCATCAGTTAAAGAAGCATTGTGGCTAAAGTCTAATAGGCAGAGGATAGGATGAGATACTTTCACCTCTTCCAGTAGAGGACACCCTGTAGCAACGAGTTTTTGAAGGCGGGGTGTTGTGAGATTTAGTGTTCTTAAAGCTGAACAGTCTTTGATAGTGAGTGTGGTGAGATGAGGAAAAGACCTCTCAATGCGGCGAACACCCAATCCTAAGTAAGGGGAAAAGTCGGTAATGAACTTTGGGGAGAATCTGGATTGCTCTCGCCGCAGTGTTATCTGAGGTGGATTTTCTGGAACTTCGTAAAGACTGTTTTCCCCCGCTCGTCTTTGCGAGGACGAAAGCCCAAAGTAACCTAATCTTTTTTTCGTATGTTCATTAAGTGATAATGTAGTAAGATGAGGGAAATTTCCTTGAATACGGGTTAGTCGAGGAAGATTTGCGAGAGTAAGCGCTTTTAGGCCTCCATTTCTGGTCTCGAGTTCTTTCATAAAGGCGTCATCTAAGGAGGCATTGTTCTCAATTGTGAGGCGCGTTAGATTTCCTACGCCAATCTCATTTAAGAGAATATGTGGTGTTAAGGCTTGGCAGTTTCTAAAAGTTAAACTTCGAGGATCGCTCTCTTTAAAAAGTCTTAAGAGAGCTTGTTGTTGACTGAGCTCTAAATCTTTAAAGTCAAGACGTGACAAAAACTGAGCCCTGGCATTTTCGCTTTTGAGGAGTTTAAGGTGCTCAACAGCTTTGTCTCCCCCTAAAAGTTCTTTGTCTGTTTCTGCTCGAATGGCTTCCAGCTCTTCCATGGCCGTATCTACTGTTAGATATCCTCCTCGTCTTACAGCATCAATGAGGCTTTCTTCAATTGGAATTCCCATAGATTTTAAGAGAAGAGATGAGCTGGTGGTTGAGATATAGCCTGTTGCGCTGTCACGTCTGTAAAAATGCCCATTAATAAGTTCAAAACGCTCAGCAACGGTCAGAGGTTTTTCAAATCCCACGGCATAGCGTTTATGAAGGAGATGCTCCAGCTCTTTAAAAATATCTTGATTGGCAAGGGCTTTAGTTGGTTTACCTTTTTTAGGAGCTAAAATTCTTTGAAGTCTGACCATTTTATCGTAAAGCTGTGTGATCATCTGAGGCTTAAAAGGGATACACACGACACATCCTTCGCGTATGAAAACTTCAGCTTCTTCATTCGGAAACAACCTACTATAAGCTCTGTTAACTTTTTTAAGTTTTTGGAGCCAGCCCTTTAAAACTTCATAGGGGTTAAGAGAAGCAAAAAGGTCTTTGGTTTCTTGAGAAACTAAATCCTTCATTTGATCTAAACAATAGAGAATGGACTTAACTTGCAGAAGTGTTTTAGAAGCTTGGGGGTCTTCATTGGTCCGAGCAACAGTAGGCATAAGCGCATGATCATTATCTGGGCTTTCAAATAGGTATACGCCTGGACGAAAAGGGTGAGGCTTTAAAATACGATTAGCCGGTTGATCATCTTCAGGGTTGGTCAGCGTGACCATATGAATGAGATCTGAAAGGCTTTGTAGATCAAGCTGTTTTAGAAGATCTGGAGTTTCTTTTATAACATCAGCTAGGTTTTGTCCTCCAATCTCGAGACTCACAAGATAGGGCTGAGAGCCAATCTTTACCAATTCACTAGGTGGAATCCCATGCCCTATCAGTTTACGGTAAAGAAGATACATTCCATATTCAAAGCCAGGAAGCTCTGGAAGATATTTAAAATAAAGAACCTTCCCCTGATGTTCTACACGCGCTACATCTCTCCGGCCATACGTATTGCTCCGTCTAACTTTCCCTGTTTCATCAAAAAGTTGATTCTTAACTTCAGGAAGAAGGCATCTTTCTCCCATAAAAATACCTTGGATTTTTTCACCTGATCCTTGAAGGCTTGTGAGAGGGTGTCCTAAAAAGTCTTCAATGGTTTCCTTTATCTCTTCAAGAGGCTCCTTATCCTCTATCATCCTTTCAATATTCTTTTGCTGACGGGGAGTTTTTAGCTGCTCTCGAGCAATTTTAAGGAGCCCTTCATAGGACAAACTTACAGGTTGGGGCGGAGGGAGAACTTCTTCTAAGGCCATATGCCATGCCCTTTGAGGACTCATTTGGCTTAAGAGTTTGAAAGCTTTTGCAAGCTCCGTGTTTTGTCTTCCTTCTTTAATCCATTGGCGATAGCGTTTTAACAAAAGCTCAGAGTTAACTTTTAAAGGATGACGAGGGGTCCATCGGAAAGTATTCAATTCAAGAAGGTTGGTAAAAGTAAAATCCAACCCTCGCTCTAAGACAAGATCAAGAACCGTTTCCGCCTCGGTTCCTGTATTTAAATCTACACCTCCTTCAATAAGAGCTTTGAGAAGGGGCCAGGTTGTTTCCTGATCTTCTGGTTTTAAGGCTTTAACGCGTGCATAAAGAGGGGTTTCTCCCTGCTCATTTCGTGTTTTAGGATTTGCCTTTAATGCAAATAAAAGCTCAAGAGAAGCCTTATCTTTTGCATGATAGAGAAGGAAATCTAGTGTGCCTTGATCAAATTCTTTTAACTTTTGAGCGTTAAATGCTTTTAAGGTTTGAGCTTTAAAGGAGGTTCCTAAAAGAGAGAGAAGGGAAACTTGGGCTTCAAGAGAACAATTTTTTAAATCAAGTTGATCAAGAACTCTTTGAGCTGTGTTCTCAAGGGATTGAATGAGAATATTCCCCGCAAAAGGAAATTTCTCTTCCTCAAGAGCTTCAAAAACCCTTGTTTCATTAGAAAGAGTTGCATTTAAATCAAGAATTTCTTCAAGACTTTTAGCAGGTAAAATGCGACCTGTGAGGGGGTCAACTTTGGTTTTTATATGGTCTAGACTCTCCCAAGGAGTTTTTGGAGAGAGATTCATCAGTGTTTGATAACTATAAGTCACCAGAGGAAAGAGATTCTCAAAAAGAGTTTGATAAGTTGAGCTAACATTAAGAGCTTCTTTCAAAGAGGAAAGAGTCTTTATTAGACTTTCACTAAGACGTGGGGGAAGAGTTAAGGGAAAACCTAAATCGATGCGATGATCAAGGGTAAGGCCACTCTTTTTGAGCAAAATCCCATACTGGTGATCTTCTTTTTGTTGAGCATCCATCCACGTTAAGACAAAAAGAGAAGGATCAAGGTTTAAAAGACGCTTCTTAAGTTTAGGATCAATGTCTTGATTCATAACTTCAGGAACCAAATAAAAGGCATTTTTAAC
>Ga0209935_1001508_pt1 | contig 35942 bp, 34 predicted proteins | sample ThiBio_1000_plan_2_FD_183958 | JGI IMG/M metagenome (GOLD analysis project Ga0209935, IMG submission 183958) | Wastewater bioreactor microbial communities from Cape Town, South Africa - Thiocy_cont_1000_plan (SPAdes) | ecosystem: Engineered > Bioreactor > Thiocyanate-remediating >...
TGATGATGATGATGATGATGATGATGATGATGATGATGATGATGATGATGATGATGATGATGATGATGATGATGATGATGATGATGATGATGATGATGATGATGATGATGATGATGATGATATCGATATCAGAAACTAGCGGCAGCGATGCATGCTGCTCCGTTCATCCGCATGATCGACAAGCTGTCGTTCCTGGTGGGAGTGGGCTCGTTGCTGGCGACCGAGTACATCATGCTGCGAGATCCCTCGTGGATGCCCTACTTCTTCACCGCTTGTGTCATTCCGGTACGCCTGCGTGATATATTCGATTATTGTATCGTTGTTCTTGTGATTCCATTGATATATTCGATTATTGTATCGTTGTTCTTGTGATTCCATTGATATATTCGATTACTGTATCGTTGTACTTGTGATTCTACGGTTCTAATGCCATGATATTACGTGCGCAGCTGTTGATTCTGCGATTCTGGACCTACCATCGCCAGAAGTTCCACTACTTTATGCTGGACTTTTGCTACTTCTGCAACGCCTTGCTGCTGTTCTACATCTTCTTCTATCCCAACAGCGCGCTGCTGTTCCAGTTGCTATTTTGCTTGTGGTACGTGGTTGCGAGAGAGAGAGAGAGAGAGAGAGAGAGAGGCGCTTGGCGTTACTGACACGAGCCGCTATCAGCAATGGCCCGCTGCTGTGGGGCATTTATATGTGGCACAACAGCCTCGTGTTCCACGACCTCGACAAGATGACGAGCGTCGCGATCCACATTCTGCCGCCGCTCGTGACGTGGTGCCTGCGGTGGTATCCGTCGAGCGAGTTCGTCGTGTGCTCGTCGGCCGAGTGCACGTTCACGGCGCGCCAAGCCTGGCGGCTGTGCTTCTACTTTTACGCCTTCTGGCAGCTGGCGTACGTGGTCAAGACCGAGGTGATCGACAAGGCGCGCTTCGAGCGCGACGAGCAGCTCATGACGAGCGCTCGCTGGATGACGCGCAAGAAGCCGCATCCGATCTATCAGTTCGTGAGCCGCAACCGAACGCGCGTACCGTTCGGCCAGTTCCTCACCGATTACCCGTTCGTGATCTTGATCGCGGTGCAAGTCGCGTACACCGTGCTGACCATCATGCCGTCGGCCGTCCTGTACCACTCGTTCGAGATCCACACGGCCTTGCTGCTGGCCATGTTCCTCATCTCGACCTGGAACGGCGCCAACTTCTACTTTGACGTCTTTGCACGCAACTACGCCAAGCGCCTCGAGCAGCAGATCTCGGCCGCCAACCTGGCGCAGCAGCAACAAGACAAGCAGGACGAACAGGACAAGAAGCAGCAGCAGCAGCAGCAGTCATAGCGCTGGTTCGATATCGATGGTTCGGTTTATTGCGTTGCGCAGCGATAAAACCCCCTCCTCTCCCCTGACTGATAGATAGATAGATAGAAAGAAATGTAACCAAGGCATGAAACAGAGCTGGTATCGGTAAAGCATAGCTTCCTCGTGGACCGTCTGTGAAAAACTTGGTTCGAGAGCGTACTCTGCCCTGCGCCTTTTTGAGCAGCACGCACCACCATACGACGAGCGTGAGCCACGGAGCGAGGGAACGAATGAGGCGAGAGAAGCGAACGGCGGCTACTTATACGGTAGAGCAGAGGTACGGGTTGGCCTCTGTCTCCCACGAGCTTAGAGCATCGTGTTTCGCTGAGGATGCGAGCTCGATATTGGTATATCAACAGCAATGATGGGCTCAAGCGGAGAAGCTTGCAATTGAATTATGGGTCGAATGGCGGAACACGTCACTGACAGCGTTGTACTGACGTCTCGTCAAACTGACAAGCGCCTCTTCATTCATTCGCTCTCTCGCTCTCTCTCTCCCTCTCTTGCGTGGGGCTCGATCGAGCAAGATGGCGACTTCCCCGTTCGCTGGCGACGATATCGAGATCGTGACGCCGAGACGAAGCTCGCTTCTCGCGCTCTCGATCACCGACATGCTGGTCTCGTTCCTGGCGATGGGTACCGAGCCACCGCGATACGACGCGCCAGCGCGCTGCGATTGCGTCGCTTCTCACACGCGCCGTGCTGATGGTAGATCCCCGAGTGCGGAGCAGGCGCAAGATCAAGGGCCTCGTCGATGGCTGTATGCAGGCGCTGTATCTGTGCCACTGCATTCGAGCGCGCAAGCAGGTGAGCGACAGCTGCATCAATCAATCACTCAATCAATCAATCAAACGCTCACTCAAACACTCAATGACTTTGTGCTGCGATGCATGTAGAAACCATGGCCCATACTGTTCAACGACTACCTGCTCAAACACTGTCGCAGTCCTGAGTACGTCGTCCATCAACGACGCTTTGCTCGCATCTCGCTCACTCTCTCACTCTCTCTCACTGCCGCAACACATTCGACGCGCAGCTTTGTGGATCTACTCGAGAACAACAGCGTCAACCACATCATTCGCGTCCTGGAGCGCTTCACTCGTATCGTCACGGGCGAGAATGCCACCGCGGCCGCTGCCGCCGTCGCGGCCATGGCCTCGTCGCAAGACGACCGGTCGAACATCGACTCGCACTCGGCGCCGCAGGAGCGCGTCTTGCGCCACTCGGTCGCTGCCTACTCGAATGCTGGAGCGTTGGCTTCTTCATCCACGGTGAAGGCCATCACCGACTTTACGAGCGAGGACGTATGTCGCCTTGGCGCCGACGTGGCCAACCCACCTGCATTGCCCAATGGTCCCCTCCCTCCCTCCCTCGCTCACTCCGCTAATCCATGCTCGGCTCCCCGACACAGTACAAAGCCGAGGCCGAACTGCTGTTGGCCTTCTTACAATCGCACCATCTCGACATCTACTCGTGCACGATCGGCATGCGGCCCTCGCTCGATGTGCTCAAGTTGTGTCGGCACTTTGAAGGAGCCACCATCCGTCGCTCTGGCTCGTCCGACTCGGCTGGAATCGACGCCGTCTCCCAGATCATTGCATGGTCGATGCTCGACGACCCAATGCTCCTGATGCGCGAGGTCAAGAGCATCGCTGCGATCCTAAAGGGCGAACTCAACCTCGTCGTCGGCGACATTGTACTGGTAGATCGCTTTGGACTCAACGATTGTATGTCTCTCTCAGGATCTCTCTTTGTGGGCAAGAACAACCAACTCACTCACTCTTCTCCCACTGTAGCTTCCAACAACGCGGCAGTCTCTCTCCCAGGTCAAGAGTTTGTGTTCGCTCGTGTTGTACGACTGCCACTGCAAGTGACGCAACATGAACAGAAGCGCAAACACACGAGTGTCCTGGGCCCTCTGGTCGATCGTCGAATCAATCGACACATTCTCTCGGTACCTGATCGCATCGTCGGATCGCCCTTATCGACCTCTGGGCCACGCTCGTACCTGCTGCAGTTCGCCATCAAGCCCGAGAATCGCTCGGGCGAAGTCGACCCCGAGTACATTCTTCCTGTCGCGAGCTCGGTCAAAGAGTCGTTAGCGCAGTCACTCAAGTCCCTCGAAAAGGTGGGTATTGGCAGTCTTGACTCTCTCAGATTGATTGATTGACTTATTGATTCGATATCTTGCAGTTGGTACACAATCCGTTCGATCGCTACTACAAGGAGATGATCAATCTCGTGGAGCAGCGAATGAACGCGCTGCTTCACTCGATGAAGACCACCAATCGCGCCATCACGTCGCCATTGCAGCGAATCTCGCATCCGATCCTCAAGCGAGTGTCGACCATTCTCGATCTCGAAGCACCGACGACCTCGCTCTCGAACAGCTCGTCTCCTCATGCCTCGCCATCCGTACCCTCAACGCCGCCGCCCATGATGCTCTCGAGCTCGTCCTTGTCCTCTTCCTCGAAAGGTGAGAGCTACGAGTCGCTCCTCGACGTCTTGCGACGCGGCAACACGAACGACCTCGATCTCTCCGACCTCGTATCGGTTCTCCGCATCAAGACCTTCTTGAGCAACTTTCGGTACCGTACCAAACGCTCCACTCACCGCCGCCTAACGATGTTGCGTCCATACAAGGCTCTGCTCAACTCACTCTCGTGCAATGCAAAGAGCATCTGCCGAATGCGAGCAACTCATCAAGGATCTCGATGACCTCCATTCCGCTGCATTCATGAGCGTCGATGACTCGATGCTCTTTGCTCCCACCAAAGTCACGACCATTGCGCAGTTTCAAGCCATTCAGTTCTCGGCCTTCATCAAGATGAATGTCAATCGAATGCTCGGGTACGTCGCCGTTCAGCCGACCTGTACTGATACTCTCCTTCCCTCACTCCCTCACTCATCCATCATCGCTCGTTCTGTAGATTATGCGATTCCGCACTGTCCTGGCTCTCTGTGCTCGAGGAGAATGTACTCAATGGCTCTCAAAAGCGCGAGCTCACCAACTGGTGGCTCACTGAGATCCGCAAGAATGTCATGGCGTTCCTTCGCTCTCTGTACGTTACATGCGCCGTTTCGCCGCTGATTCCGCCAACCTACCCTAACCCACCGGTGACACAGCGGATATGATGCCAACGCATACCCCGATGATTACATCAACCAGCGGCCCAGTGACTTTGACAAAGTGCGCACGAACCGAGCCATCATTCGTGCTATTCTCGACAAAACCAATGATCCTCACAAGGTACGACTCGCTCGATCGATCGTTCATTCGTTCGTTCATACGCACACTCATGTGAGCCGACACCACAGGTCTCGGCCTTCATCTCCGATCTCAAGGGCATCATCTATCCACGAATCGATGCCTTCTTGTACGACGCAAAGGTCGTTTGTTTGCATCGAGTACGTATCACGCCATCTCGGCTGCCGTAGGTTCGCTTCTGTCTCGAGTACTGACACCGACACGCACAGCTGCGAGGGGACGCATTGGATTGCAGCGACATTGCAAGCGTATCCTACACGCAAATCGCTACCGAGTTCGAAGCAGCCAAAGAGCAGTTCCCGGCGCAACTTCGCGCCATGATCTTGGATCTCGTCAAGGATATTGAAGTACGGCAGCTGATCTCCTACGCTCCACAGCCCTTCACACTCTCACTCTCGCTCTCGGTCTATCGTATGCACAGTATATCGAAGAGATGAAGGCTGCCGAGTCGCCGTCACACACGCGAGTGAGCTTCCACATCGTACCAATCTCGGGCTTGATCATTAGCATCTTTTCGCGCTTCGAGAACGAGATCAACACGGTGTTTGAGCTCTGGGAACCGGTGACGATCGCCAACCTATCGGAGCTCGCTCCGTCGCCTGCGGCTCCCTTTTCGATCGACGACACAACAGAATCCAGCACTCCTACAGGAGGATCCCTGTCGTCCTCGGAAGAAGCCGTCGGTGCACCAGTGGATTATCGCACAATCCTGAGCAACGAAGGCATCACCGAGATCAATAAGCCCGATCAAAACGGCTGGACTCCGCTACACTCGAGCTGTTTCGATGGCAACCTTCAGGTACTGCTGCAGCTTCTTCTGTTCTCTCTCTCGCTCTCACTCTCTCACTCTCTCACTCTCTCACGCACGCCGCCACTCTTGCAGTTGACCGAAGCACTACTTCAAGCGCCCGACATTCAAGTCAACACTGCAAATCGTGATGGCAACACGGCGCTGCATTATCTGATCCGTCGCTGGGGTAAGGTCGAGAACCGTCTCAACGCTCGCTACGCCAACACTACCCGATGCCTAATCTCGCGAGGCGCTGCAATCAATGCGCAAAACTCGTTCGGCGAGTCTCCTCTCCACGGCGCATGCTTCATCGGTAACTTGGCGCCAGTCAAGTTCCTGATCGGCGTCAACGCTGACCTCGATTGTACCACTGGGTATCGTAGTGTAGTTGCTGTTCCTCCTCTCTCTCTCGTCGTTGCATCTCTACCTCACTCACTCACTCACGACCTTACCCGCTACTTGAACTGATAGCTTGGAGGAGACACCATTACATTACGCTATCCGATCCGGCTCGGCGGAGCTCGTTCGAACGCTGCTTGCAAATCAATGCAGCGTATCAGAGCGAATGTTTGCCATAGCTAACGACCTGGGTCTGACTGAAATCGCGCAGGAGCTGATGCTGCATCAAGACAACTCCAACGAATTGGTACGCTTCCTCGGATAGTAGAGCGAGCGATAGAGATCATCCTCTGCGTGCTCAAGTACTCAACAATGTCTTGTCGTGCGTCATCGTATAGCGCTCCTCATTGTCAACTGCCATCACGGCCGAGACCGTCGTTCAATCCACGAAACGACCCAAGAAGAAGTCTCGTGGCATTCGACGCCATTCACGAAGACAAACGCGAGCAGACATCATACCCCTGACGGCGACTTCCACGGCCACCAGCACCAGCACCAGCACCAGCACCACAACCAGTTCCAGTTCCAGCTCCTCGAGCTCAAGCACCAAGGACTATTCACTACTGCAATCTTCTCCACTAGAGTAACGACAAAACCACCCACTCCTCATCCACCTGCACACACACAGTGTGTCGATTTGTAAACTCGAATGTAATAACTGCTCCATGCCATCATCAACACTATCTATCATCGAAGCAACAAGGCCAAGAACTCCGACACGTTGAAGGGTACCGGAATGGTGAGTATGTCACTTGCTCGCGCCTCTTGCTCGTTGACGTCGAGTGTCGATGGGAAGCCGGCGTCGACGAGCTCGCTCTCGCGCTTGAACAGCGCACTCGCTCCACGCCAGTCGCCTTGATCGATCAAGAAGCCAGCGCGAGCGATGAGCGTCGCACCACTTCGAGGCAGAGCGCGTCGATTGACGAGCCGAACGCCCTTCCACCGTGCAGGCGGCTTGTGCTTGGTGAGGAAGTGCGTCGCGCAAAACTGTAGCTGCATGATGGCGTCGTACACGTGCTGCGCATCCAGCGCCTGCAACGACGCGTGTGTGAGGTTCAGGCCATGCGGCAGCTTCCAGATGCGCGTAATGTCGCCGATCGCTCGCTCAATGTCGCGCAGTTGTCGCACATGCGCCACCAGCACCTCTCGCTTGTGCTCGAGCAAGTCCGACAGCTCCTCGGCCGTAAAGTCGGCCGGGATGTACAGTCGAGCGTGCGTCGTGTCGATCAGGTACCCGAACGGAACGGTGCTGTCCTCATCGGCGTCATCGTCGTCGTCGTGGAGCACCGTCGGAGGCTCGGTACCAGCGTCGTTGCCGCCTTCGCCATCGTTGACACTTGGCGCAGTTGGCTGCTCGTGGAACTTGTTGACCTCCCACTCGGGTTCGCTGCTGTTGGTGCTGCTGCTGCCGTTGGCGTTGTTGGGTGCGAGTGGAATGCCCTCATCCGCGTCTTCGACCAGCTGGCTGAGGTCCACGTTATCGGCAGCATCGGCATCGGTATCACCGTTCTCGGTCTGGAACGCTGGCGCCTCGATCGCCGGAGTTGGCTGATCTTCGGGATCGAGCCATAGCTCGGACGCCACATTGCGATGGAGAACGATGGTCCAGTCTTGCAGCAGCGATACCGCCGGTCCGTCAGCATCCGAGGTGGGCTGCAGCTCGCGCTCCGATGGCGGCTCTCCAGCACGAGCGGTATCGGTAGCGACAGGCGCATCGAGCTCACGAGGCGACGCCATGGGCATGTTGCTCGCGCACCACATTTCGAGTCGATGAAGAGAGCCTGGTGTCAGCGGATGCATCACGATGCCGGGATCGATGAACACTTGCTTGACGCCGAGCTCACGGATGCGACGACGATAGCGCTGCAGCTCGAGCGTCGTTTGCTTGCGCAGCTGGAGCTTCATGCGGATCTCGCCTCCGTGTCGGCGCACCAGCGCGAACAGCTTGGCGGGATCAAAGTCGAATGGCACACGCAAGATGTTCACGTCGGCAATGTACTCGTACGGCACACCGGAAGGCCCGAAGGCAAGAGGCAGATCGGGCCAGCAGTAGTACTTGATCTTGAGGCCGCTCTCGAGCAGCGTGTTCAAGGCTGCTCTCAATGTGTGTCAGCTCGAGTGGATTTGAGAGGCTCACGCACTCGAATGGGCGAGTGTACCTTGCCGTCGTTGTGCCGCATTCAACTCGTAGCTCATCAAGATGTTGTCGTTGTTCTGTATCAGGAGGATGAGCTGTGCTCGATTGGGTTTGCGAGCTCCTTCAGCCAGAGTTGCTGGATACCGAGAGAGAGAGAGAGAGAGAGACACCGCATCGATCGTGTCAATGACTGATCCAAGTCGAAGGGCGATCGAATGGCGATCGGTACGCACGACCAGCAACCTCCATGTACTTGCGCGCAGCCACAGAGGCCTTGGCTGCCAACGGCGAGCGTCGATCATAACCCGAGGAGTACAAGAGATCATCGCGCTGTAGCTCATGCATCATGCTGCCGATATCACCGATCGATATGTTGTTGTCGGTACGAACATCGCGAGGCTGCTGCTCTTCGGCTGGCGTGGTATCTGCCTCGGGAGCCTCGATCGACAGGAAGCGAGCGACCATCGGAGACACCAGCAAGCCGTAGCGTCGAGCTTGCTTGTAGAGGAAGTCCAGCTCGCCTGGAGCAGGCGGATCGACCTGTGTCAAGGCACAGAGCTCGAGCACGCTCATGTACTTGAAGAGACGCAATCGTGTGCCGACGCTGGCGATCGAATGCTGCAGCCACCAGCGACGTCGAGGATCGTTGTTGCTGCCTGGGATATCGAAGCGAGCGACAATGTGACCAAGCTCCCCGTCATTCTCTGATGGTGTTGATGGTGATGTTGTAGTTGGATCGACAGGAGCGCCATCTGATGGTGAGGTCGACGATGGGTCTTGTCTTGAGGCCTTGGAACCTCGAGGCAGCGTGTAGAACTCGAGCAGCAACGGCGACGGCAGCGATTGCAGCAGGCGCAACGAAGGCTCCGCGGTACCGTCGGCACTCGCGAGCTTGGGCGAGCTCTCGCTGTTCGACTCGGCGTGTTGGATCGCCTCATCGAGAGCCGTCAACATGGATTGCAGATATTGCAACGAACGCATGTTGTGCTGCACACGGTCGTCCGATCGAGACGCCAAGAGATCGGGATGCACGCGTTGCATCACGCGACGCAGGTAGCTGTCGAGTGCCTTGCTCGCGTTGCGTACTTCAGCCGCCTCGGCCGATCGACGACGTGCTTGTGCCACGTGAGCTGTAGACGATGCGGATGGTCGATGTGACGACGACGATGATGATGATGATCCACGGTGCCTCCCATGCTTCGGTGAGGACTTGGCATGAGCAGACGACGATGCATCATCACCTGACGCACTCGACGATGATGATGTCGTCGTGTATCGAACCTGTCGCAACACTGTCTGCTGCTGCCATCGAGTGGAAAGATGATATCGTGGTCGAACGAGACATACGGAGGTGCGGATGAGATGAGATACTCGAGGTCGTGTGAGGATCGATGAAAGCAGCGTGCGCAGCGACATGACCGAGCGACGGGCAACAACGAACAGCGCCATCGCTCCTCGCTCGACCTCGCTCATATTATTGACAGGCAACACAACACAACACACAGCAACGACCATAGCGACAACAACGACCACAACAACAAGGCTCACACGGAGTTACTGACGAGCACCGTGTGATATCAGCAGCGAGGCAATGTGCTTGTGGCCCTCGCGAGTCGCAGTGTCGAGCGGCGACTCGGATTGCCGCACGACCACGAAGCCGTCGGCTGCGTGCTCGTCGAAGCGCGTGTATTCCATCAGCACCTTGCAGTTGATATCGACGCGAGGATGCTTGAGCAGCTCGACGACGGCTTCGAGGTGCCCGAGCTCGCATGCCGCGTGGAGTGGCGTCTTCATCCAGGGATTGGGCGCCTCGATCCGAACCGCTGTCGATGTCGCAGTCGCGGCGCCAGTGCGCGGAGAGATCGGGGGCGAGATGGTCCTCGTGGCCGCGAGAACGATGCCTGCTGAATGGCTGGAACTCTGCGGACGTGCTTGTCGAGGCGACGTGAAGCCTTGTCTTGGGCTGGTGGCAGCGTCGGATGATGGCTGCCGCGTCGCTTGCTGCTGGCCTCTCGGACTCGTGCTTGGCGATCGCGAGGCTTCGCTTCTTGGACTCTTACGACCTCCTCCACCGAGAGCAGCGATTTGAGGCGGTGGCGCCGAGTCCGATGGCAGGGGGCTCGATGGCTTGATGTTCAGGCTCGGGATGGGTTGGTGTGGCTGTGGCGTGGAGTCGGTGCCTTGTTGCGGCGACTTGGAGCGCTGCAGCGAGTCCACCGAAAAGCTGGCGTCGTTGCTGAGGTTCGGGCTGCTGCTCGCGTCGGGAGTCAAGTCGGCCGACGTGGCAGCCGAGGTGGCATCGGGCGATGCGGCACGTGGGCCGGCCGAGGCGCCCTTGGGCAACGAGATGGTGCCGACGGTGAGCGGGTTTCGCACAGCGGCGGCCTGCGAGCGCAACGACGTCAACTCAGATGGCAGCAGGCTCGCATCGATCGAGGGCTCGTCGCACGCCGTCGAGCCGGGCTCCGAGTGTGTGATGGGCACCGAATCTCCGAGTGTGCCCAGCGAAGACGAGAGCGTATCGGCGTCGAGGTCGGTGTCGGCGAGCGTGACAGGAGGCTTACCGAGATGGCCGAGGTTGGGATTGATGTTCGGCTGCGCGAGCAAGACGCGAACCACGGCAGCGGCACCGCTGCGGCACGCAAGGAACAGCGGCGTCGGATTGCCGTCGTTGCACGAGACTCCTGGGTGTTGCAGCAGGCGCTCGACGATGCTGGCATGGCCACGCTCAGCAGCGGCACCGAGCGGCGTCGAGCTCGTGGCACGGGTCGTATGTTCAGGCTCATTGACGAGAATGCCCGGTTGTGACAGCAGGAAGTCCACCACTGTCCATGGTAAATTCAACGAGTAAGTTGGATTGATGATTGGATTGGTGATTGATGATTGCAATGATTGGATTAGATTGATTAGATTGGATTGAATTGATGATTGGATTGATGATTGGATTGAATTGATGATTGGTGTACCACTCAGATGGCCATTAATGCAAGCGGCATAGAGCGGTCGTACGGTCTCCGAGTCAGTCTCATCGATCGAGATTCGATCGGGTTTGTTGAGGCGAGCGGGATCGAACGCCAGGTGCTGGCGCACCGAGCGCAGATGACCCAGGGCACACGCGTAGCTCATCGATTCGCTCTCGAGCACGCGCATCTGCCGCTGCATCTCGTGCGCGGCCAGGAGCTGGCGCTGCTTCTCCTGGACGATCGTGAGCTCGAGCAGCTCCTGTTGCTCGCACAGCGAGGCCGAGAGGTCCGTGATGCCGACCTCCTCGGCAGCATGGAGGAACAGCCACAGGAACTCATCCTGCGTGATCGGGAACGCGCTTGCAAAGGCACTGGTCGGTTGTGTCGAGAGAACTGGTCGTTTGGCAGAGGACGAGGCCGAGGGCGAGACCGAGGTCGAGGCCGTGGGCGCTGCCGAGAAGGCAGTCGTCGTCGCAGTGGTGGCGGCGCTCGAGGTGTAGGCGCCCGAGGTCGTGGCATTGCTCGAGGTCATGCGTGCACGCTCATCGCCGCTACTGTCCGCCGTCGTGCTGGCGTCACGAGATGGCCGAGAGACGGCGGCAGACGATGCGCGAGAGATGCTTTGCTGTGAGGATTGCGGCGCGAGCGGCTGCTGCTGCTGATGCTGCTGCTGTGCCTTGGCGACAGCGTCGCGACGAGCCTGCCGCAGCGCGGCGATATCAGCGAGACAACTCGCCATGACAGCATCGATGTCGATGATCAAGTCGCTGGACGAGAGCATGTGGCGCAGGAAGCGACGCGCGTTCTGCTCGTTCATGCGGTTGCAGTTGGGGCGGAAGGGGTCGTACGGCGGATCGCAGTAGCGCGCCCACAGCTCGAGCGCCGCGGCGCGACTCACGACGCGACCAGGACGCAGAGCCTTGCATGGATTGTTGCCCTGTACGGAGTGGTGAGAGAGAGAGAGAGAGAGGGAGAGGCGATAGCGAGCAAGGCATGCGGCGAGTACCATGATTGTGAGTGAGAGAGAGAGAGAGGTGCAGGAGGAGCAGCGGCAGCAAATGAATGAATGAATGGGATAGAATGTGAGAGTTTAGTGATAAGGTCAACGTGGCAGTGGGGAGAGATTGTGTGATACAAGGAGTCGATGTGCTTGGTGGCTCAGCTCGCGTTGACGAGCGCCAGGGCATGCTGGAAGCACGCGGAGCTCGGCAGCATGCCTGCCCACGAGCTCATCTTGTGCCGCAGGTTGTGGTTCTGCACGCGCGATCGCAGCTCGTACGGATCGCCGCTTTGATCGTTGAGCAGCAGCCGCAGCCACAGATTGGCGAGCTCGCACGCCGCCACCTCGACCGTCGAGTAGGCGCCGAAGCCGCGCGAGTGCGCCGTGGCCCACTCGCTCGTCACGCGGTCGAGGAACTCGTACGCCTCGTGCTTGGGCTTCTCTGCCACGATCGATGCGGCGCCAAGGAGAGCCTCGGCGACCCGCGAGGCGTTGGCGAGAGTCGCCGACTGGCTGCGGTACTGCTGCAGGAGCGAGAGCGCCTCCTGCTGCGTCCACAGCGTGCGAGCGTGCGACTTGGGCGCCGGCGGATTCCACGGCAGCGTACCGACGCCGCTGAGGCCCGACGCTACAGGCGACGACGAGAAGGTTGGCGTGGAGCTCGACGAGAAGGTCGGTATGGAGGTGGCATCGAAGCTGAACGGCGGGGCACCATACGCCGTCGTCGTCTTGGGCGGCGAGAACTTGGGCGCCGAGCTCTTGGGCGACGAGGCGCGAACGCTGCCACCACCGCCCTGGAGCAGGTACAGCAACACGGCACAGCTGTGCTTGCAAAAGCCGCCTCGCTGGTCTGGGCACGTGCAGTTGCAGTCGAGCGAGTCCTCGTCATCGTCCTCCCACTCGACCGACACCTCGTAGTCGCCGTAGCCGCTGCTGGACGTCACCGAAGCCTCGAGCGCGTTCGAGCCCTGCGACACGATCGTCACGTCGCCGACCAACGAGCTAGCGCGAGAGGCCGAGCCCTTGCTGCCGAGCGAGTTGATGAGGGTCCGAGTGAGGAACGGGATGCTCATGGTGTGCGAGAGAGAGAGAGAGAGAGATGTGCGCGAGCGAGCGATGAATGACGAATGGCGCGAAGAGACGAGAAGGAGAAGGAATACGCGAACGAAACCTCGAAACTCTTCGTGGAAGCCGCTTTTCCTCGTAGGGAATATTCCTTCGCGCCTCTAAAGACTCCTCGTTCGTTGTTCTCTGACGGAAACAAGCCGAGAATACTGGATTCGGATTCAATATTCAATTGTTTTTGTATTCACAAGAGGTTTGAGAGACAACCTGATCACACGAGAGAGCGAGAAGGGAGGCTCATTCGATCGAGATGGCTGGTGCTTGCTTGATGTGGGTACCGTCATATTGCCTTCATCGCTGGTTCAAGTTTACAGCGTCATCATACGGCATTCGCTCCTCCTCCCAATCGAAGAGCGAGGTGGAGCGTCGACTCCTTCTGGATGTTGTAGTCGGCGAGAGTGCAGCCATCGTCGAGCTGCTTGCCGCCAAAGATCAGTCGCTGTTTGTCGGGATGAATGCGCTCCTGGGCTTGGATCTTCTGCTTGATTTCATGGATGGTCTCGGTCGGCTCGATCTCGAGAGCGATCGTCATGCCATTGAGGGTCTTGACGTAGATCTGCATGATTCTTGAGAGTGTTGAACTTGGATTGGGGTTGGGGTTTGGGTTCGAGAGGGGAGCTCCTGGAGGAGGTGGGAGCTGAAGGGCTTGATCGAGGGAGAGGCGTGCTTGTTGAGAGATGAAGATGAAGATGAAGAGCAGGAGCGATCGATCGATCGAGCCATCTCAGCATCTCTCTCTCGCGTGCAAACCTCTTGTGGATCGAGACTAACACCACCACCACCAACATGGCGACACATTGCGCTTACTCACGCAAGATGCGACTGGATTACGAGTGGCTCGAGCAAGAGGCCATCGGCACGATGGGCACCGAGCGCGACCTGATCGCCAACACGTCGAACATGTCGTCGCTGCTGTTCCACTTCCTCAACGCGCTCAAGAACAACTCCATCAACTGGTGTGGCTTCTACCTCACTCGTCCGAAGCCTCACTCGTCCGACGACACGGCCACCTCCACCACCAGCGAAGGCGGCGACGAGACATCGGGCAGCAGCAGCAGCAACAACAACAAGAGCAAGGTGGTGCTGGTGCTTGGGCCGTTCCAAGGCAAGGTGGCATGCAAGCGCATCGAGTTCGGCACAGGAGTGTGCGGCACAGCAGCGGCCACGAAGGTCACACAAGTGGTGGGCGACGTGCACGAGTTCCCGGGCCACATTGCGTGTGACGCGGCATCGAACTCGGAGATCGTGGTGCCGATCATTCGAGAGCAAGATGGCGAGGTATGTGTGCGAGATCGAGCACGAGAGATCGTTGGATCGATGGATGGATGAATCGCTCGAGACACACGAGACAAGGCAACGACTGCTCACATGATGATGATGATGGTGGTGGCTTTGCGGTGATGTCGATGATTGGATGGGGTCGTGGTGGATGGGGGTTGTTTTGGGGGCGGGACACATCGAATGGCAGGTGCTTGGAGTGATTGACATTGACAGCAACCAGCTCAACACGTTCGACGAGAGCGATCGGGTCGGATTGGAGCGAGTGGCTCGAGCGATCGCATCCAAGTGCGATTGGAACCTGTTTTAGTTTCGGTCAGTGATCGATCAATCAACCAATCAAGAGCGAGAGCGAGAGGAAGAGCAGGCAAGTCGATCGGCATTGGCTTGGAGGCCATGCAGAGGGCGGTCAACCAATCGCTCAATCGAATCGAATCGAATCTGTGGGACTGATATGTGAGTGTGTCTTGTTGGTTCAATGAATGAATGCATGGTCAATGCGTGAGTCTATTCTTCTTCTGGTCTTGATGAAGATGATCGAATGAGAATCAGGAGATTGAATCAAGACCAATCTCTCTCTCATCGAACATCAACGAGCTGACACGACACAACGAGAACCAATCAGAGAATCACAGAGAGAGAGAGAGAGAGTCGATCAGGTGCGAGGAGTTAGTGCATGGCGGCTGAGAGAGCAGCGTGCACCGGCGTCTCGTTGATGGAGGTGAAGAGCTCGAGCGCGACGGCGAACAGCAGACCGGCCTGGAACACGAAGAGGCCGAGGATGCGGCCCGACATGCGGTTCATGCGGCTGCGGTACGCGTCCTGCTGCAGGCGCGGCATCATGGTTCCGGCGATCGTGGCGAGGAACGAGCCGCCCGAGAGACCCTCGGCGAAGCTGTCGACCAAGAGGCCAATGTGGCCGCCGAGCGACTCGAACCACGAGAACAAGAACACGAGGCCGAACGTGAGCGCGATGGTCCACGCCGCGATGAACACCATGAAGATCGTGAGCGTGATGCCGCGGCGGTTCAACGACGGCGGCGCGGCCGGCGGCGGCTCCGACACCTCGAGCTCGCTCGACGAGTCTCCGTTGTAGCGCTTGGTGGGCGTGCTCTCGAGGAGGTACTGCGCCTCCATCTCCTCGACGTGGTCGCCCATCATGTCGTTCACGACCTCGCTGGCGTCGGTGGCGATCTGCGACCTGAGCGTGCGCGCGAGGAGAGCCGCACTCTCGAGCGCCGTCACGACGGTCGTGAGCTTGTCGGCGCGTTCGCGGTAGTGCTTCTGCACCTGTGAGGCGTACTCCTCGCTGGCGTACGATCCACGAGCCTGCACGACAACAACAACAACAAGTCAGTCTCGCTGTCTATCTCTCTCTCTCTGTGACGAGCGTACGTACCAAGATCTCCTCTTGGAGCGTCAGTTGCTTGCGCAGCTTCTTGGCGATACGTTCGAGCTCGGGCGCGTCGCCGCCTTGCTCCTCGGGATGCATGTGGTGCTCGATCTTCATGAGCGCCACGATCAACAAGCAGCCGACCAAGGTGCCGACGAAGAGCGCCACGATCTCGCCGACCGACATGGCGCTCGCGTCAATGGCGCCGTAGACCGTGGTCGAGATCGAGAAGCACAACATGCCGACGGCGAAGAAGATGGCGCAGAAGAGCACCGAGTGCAGCTTGGCGTTCGAGGTCGTGGCCATGTAGTCCAGCGACGTCGCAAAGGTATTGGCAATGTTCAAGAAGAAGATCGACATTACGAAAGCCCACGAGATCGAGAAGGAGCTGGCGGCTTCTGCCATGACAGCGGCCTCGGGCACGGCATCTGCACCGACACGCCAAGGCAATCAGTATCAACGGCGAGCTGATAGAGTCCCTCACTCTCTCTCACGTACCAATGGCCTCCAGCATGACCATGAACTTTCCAAAGTCTCCGACATCGCGCTGCCGCTTACGCTTCTTGGGCGTGATGAAGGCCAACAGCGCCCACACGATGAACACCGACAACACGAAGCCTGAAGCCGAGACACTCACGTACGTCGCGCCGCTGAGTGCTACGTCGAAGGTCGACACCATCCAATACCCAACGAATCTCCTCCTGCTGCGGTCGAGCGCGATGTCACACCAACACCGCTTCAAGTACACCAACCAACGTAATCTACGCTCGGTTCTTCAGTAGAGCGAAGGAGGAGGAGGAATGAAGAGGCGAGGAGAGACCAGCCGTTTTATACGCGGCGGCAGCAGCGACTTCTGTCCGGGGCACTCTCAACCCGGGGCATACTCTCACCGGGGTACATTCAAACGGGGCATACTCTCACCCGGGGTACATTCAAAACGGGGCATACTCGCAAATTATCTGCCAACGCCAGGAAAATGACGGCTGGTTTGCTGCTCCCTCGATCTGTGGGTGTGGCGGCGGTGTGGCGGCGGTGTGGCGGCGTGCAGGGAGATGAGCGACAGCCGACAACGAAAATCGATCGCCGCGAGTTCGCCTGGAAGTCGCTCCGAATGTGCATCGTGTGCAAAGTCAGTGCGATTTCCGGCCGCGGCTCTCCTTTATTAGCGCGGCAGTCTGCCCCCTTGCCTCATCCTGCCACACCTGCCACACCTTCCGCACCTTCCGCACCTCCGTTGATCTCCTCCCTCATGGCCGCTCGATCGCTTGCCTTCGCGGCGATGTTCCTCCTGGCGTTGGCTGTCGCCTCGGCGCAGCAGCTCTCCACCCCGAGTACGTGTCGGCAAGCCCCTGCACCGCTTCGTGATCGCTCGCTCACTCTTGCGCCCTTCCACCACAGCCACCACTTGTGTGACGTCGTTCGACTCGCTCTCGGCCGCGCAGCAAGCCATGGTCGAGAGCTGCCTCACGCAGACCTTCTCGGCCAGCGGCACCGAGTGCGTCGAGCGCTGCGTCGCCTTCTCGGTGGCGCAGCTCTCTCCCATCTGCGCGCCCAACACCAACACCCCGATCCAACTCTGCGCCTCGGCTTGCGTCGAGTACCAGCTCGAGTGCGGCGCCCCGAGTACGTACAGGGAGCATTTCTACCATCGCCGCCGCCTTCCTTCTCGCTCACTCGTTTGCCTTGGCTCCTCTCCTGTGCAGTCGACTGCTCGAGTTTCTCGACCGACGCCACTTTGTGCGTCTCCGCCACCAAGCCCTCGATTTCGGCGCTCCTCAGCGACGACGCTGCGGATGACGACGTTGAGTCCGATGCCGATGGCGAGTCGGGCTCTGATGCCGATGGCTCTGCTGAGGATGACGAGTCGGGCTCTGATGCCGATGGCTCTGCTGAGGATGACGAGTCTGGCTCTGATGCCGACCAGGACGAGGACGAGGACGAGGAGTCGTGGCGTCCTCCCAAGGGCGGCAAGCCTCCCAAGGGTGGCAAGCCTCCCAAGGGCGACAAGCCTCCCAAGGGCGACAAGCCTCCCAAGGGCGGCAAGGGACCTCGAGCCTCGCAGTCGGCTCCGAACGGCGGCGACTCGCAACGCGGTCGTAAGGGCCGCCCTCACAAGTTCGCCGTCTCGGCGGCATCGTCCGTCTCGGCGGCCGCTGTTGCCGTGATTGCCGCGGCTGTGCTCGCTGCGGTCTTTTGAGCCTCCTGTCCTTGCGATGCCCTTTCTCTCGCGTCTTGTGTGCGGCATCGAATCACTTCTACTTTCCCAAACGGCCAATGAATAGGGAGCGAGAGTGTACATACACGTCAGTGCTCGTTGTCGTGACCTTGAGACGCTCTCCTCCTTCCCCTCCCCGTTCCCGCCAACTGCCTGAATGTTTGGATGCACATGTATTGTATGAAGCACGGCACTGAGCCGCTACTTGTACTTGCAGTTGTAGGTGGTGTTACACTCTCTCTTTCTCAATGCGCCCTCACGGCTTCGTTGTCCAAAATCCTGCGTCGGCAATCTTCACAGTTGCCGAGGTTGCTGTGCCTCCGACGATCAACTGCTCACGCCAAGTCCGAAGCATCATGCATCAGTGCTGCTGCTGCTGCTGCTGCAATTCCTTGCAACGTAGGAGGGGGAACGTACAAAATCAGGAACCAACGAGAAGGTGTTGCGAGGCACTCGATTGGCAGCCAGCAAGAAGAGCGGCGTCGAGGTTCCTGCGACCAACAGTGCCTTGTTGGCCAATGGCTTGTCTCTCGGACACGCTTCGGGCAGCAGTGCCACGACACCAAAGTCCGAGTTCGAGAGCGACACGCCGTTCGGCGTGGTAAGCGAGGGGCTGTTTTGCATTCGCAACACCGAATCTATCACAAGCACGAACACGAACATGCACACGCTAGCAGTGAGCCACTGACCTCCCCCCTGCGAATTTGCTCACATACCCTCGAGAGGGAGGCACGAAAGCAGCTCGTGAGCCACTTGATTGATCGCTGGCGATCCGAGAACAATGACGTTGCTTGGCGACTCGCGACGAAGCTCTGCCTCCTGCAGGAAGCTGGCATCCGACAACACGGCCGGAGAGCTGCCAATCGATTGATACAGCTGCGTCGCCAGGTACCAGGCGTAGCGCTGGTAGTCTCGGTCGGCGGTGTCGTTGCTTGGGTAGACGATCGTCAGAGGTCCGAGCAGGACGGCAGCCGCTCCGAGGTGCTCGGTGAAGGCCGCATTTCGCTGGCGGGAGGCGGGCATTGTCGGTGCCTCGCTCTTGCTCTCGCTCTCGCTCGATGCTTGGTCTTGCTCCTGCTCTTGGGCTTGGGCTTGGTGCTTCTGCTTGGAGTTTTCGATGGCTCCAGCGATGAACAGCTGCAAGTCGGAAGCAAAGCTCGGCTGTTGAGTCTTGAACATGAGCAGGCCGGCACTGGTCAAGCGATCGACCAAGAGCACCTCCTTCCATCGAGGCATGACCGACGTGCCGATCTCGACCAGAACCGGCATCTCGAGCGGCGGAAAGGTGGCAATCAGCTCGCTGTTTTGGTGTGTGATGCACGACTCGAACGCGGCTCGCTGCAGAGGTGGCAGAGGCAGCGTGGCAGGCAGTCGACGAACGGGAGCATGGAAGGCTTGTGAGGCAAACAGACCGCTGCACACACAGGATGGCACTGTAAGTGCTCTCACACACACCAACAGCAACACCGTCACCCTTCTTGCCGTCGACATTCAAAGGACGTACATGACGATATCTTGGTTCTGCACTGCAAATTGCACAGTATACGGAGCATCTGCCGAAATCACGAGAGCGTCAGTGTTCGGGTTCAATCACTCGGTCACAAGGGCGCAATCTGGCAAATACCTCGATCTTCGTACGGCAGGACGATCACTCGATGCGTATCGGCTCGCCGAAGAGGAGTACGAGCGCTCATTCGTGCGAGCGCTTCCAAGGCCGCCGTTGCACTCTCTACATCGATCAGACCCGAGAACGATTGCGTAGCTCCCGAGCCTCGGCGCGATTGTGGAATCAGCATCCATGCGTCAGCTCGGCGCTCGAATGCCGAAAGCAGACTGTCGAACTCGACGTGGCTGGCAAACACCAAGATCACAGGGCAGCCATGCTCAGCATCGACGCAGTCTTGCGTGGGCGGGTACGCGAGGGCCTGGCGAACCGAGTCGTCGAAATCGCGATACGTGAGTGCGATCGACGAGTTCTCCGGAATCTGTGGCAGAGCGAATCGTAGCGACACGCTCGTCTTGCTCGATCGACGCTGTTGCTGCTCTTCTTGCTGCTGTTGCTCGCTCGTATTCTCAGGGTTGTTGTGGTCGGCAGCTTGGCTCTCATCAAGCTCTTGTTCCCACTCGAGCACGAGAGGCCACTCGGAGGTGCACGAGAGCACGCTGTCGGTGGCGGTCGTGTTGCGGACCTCAAAGTGAAGCGCCGACGGATACGCTCCATCAAAGCGTGCTTGCGAGTGGAGGGCCTTGTTGTTGTTGTTGGTGTTTGACGAGGAGAGGAGCGACAGTGCGAGTTCGGTGGAGGTCTCTGAGTCGAACGCGAGACTCAGAGACTGAGGCCGTTCGTGCACCAGCACCACCGGCAGCGATCCGTACGGTGAAGCGAGCTGGCCTTCGTAACACGACGGCAACACGACGCTGCTCGTGGTGCTGATGGCCACGCGAGGCACGTCGTCCTCGCCTTGGATGGCACAGCGCCACGAGAACTCGGGCAGCTGTCCGATAGTCACCGGCGAACGGCGCGAGAGCTCGACGTAGATGGTCAAGTGCGTTCCGTTCGGCCATTGTTGAGCATGCCACGTGTCGGCAGCGTAACGCGTACTATTGATCTCGAAGAAATCCACGCCATAGCACGCAAGCATGAAAGTGTCGTTCGAGCTCACCTCAAAGCGTCCAAACTACGAGGAGCGACAGTACGATGATTGTTGAGAGGCTGAGCTTTCATGAGTGTGAGCGAGGGACAGGGGCGGCGTACTGCGGGTAAGGTCCAAGCTTCGGCCTCCATGTTGTGCTGCATCAACGTCAAATGGAGCTGCGCTTGTCTCTGGCTCTCTTGGTGGAGGATCTCGCGACGGTATTGCATCACGTGGTTGTAGGCTGACTGGCGCAGCTGGTTGCGCTCCTCTTCCGACACCTCGGGCGGCGGCTTGGCCTTCGACTGAAGAGCCGCCAGCTTCTTCTGCAGCGAATGCAGCTGCCGCAGTGGGTCGTTCTCGTCGCCGGGAAGTTCCGGTTCATCGACGCGCTCCTCCTGCTCGACCTCAACCTTGGTAGCCGGTGGCTTGAGCAACTCCATTGCTTGTTGGATCTCGTCCTCGGTCGGCTGCTGGAGCACCGGTGATGACGGCGGCGGCGGGTTGGGATCGACGTGCACTCGGCCAGTGTCGTCCATCAGCACGCTATGCGCACCCATGATCGTGAGCAGCGCCTTGTAGTCGGGGCTCAGGACCGGCGTAAAGTGCGGGAACGGGCCCCACCAGAACCATTGTCCCGGTGGATTGGGACTCTCTGGAGAGGCAAGGGCTTCGTATGTGAGTATAACGGATCCCCCTTTGGGTGCACTGCTCGATCGAGCGTGACTGCGCGTACCGTGAATGGTCTCGATCGTGAACGAGCGAATCAAGGTGTCGTCGGCGAATACCAACAACGCCCTCGGTGTCATCGAGTTGGAAATGTATCGAATCGCGTGCACGCCGTGCGAGGTCGGGTCGGATTCATTCAGCATCAGCGAGAGCGAGAACGAAAAGTCCGAGTGGTCGGGCTCGGGAGGCGGGTACACTTGCAGCGTGACGTTGGGCGGCCTCGTGCGGCCGTCGGCGACCGCGTTGCCGTACTGGTCGCGAAGTAGAATGAAGATGACCTCCTCGCGGTGCAGGTGCGCTCGCCAGCAACTGTAGCAGAACTCGGACACGTACGAGGACTCGGACGAGAGAGGCGCCGGCAGGACCGTGACATTGAATGGACTTCCAATGACATCCTGACCGAGGATCGTGACGTGGTACGAGTAGTTACCGACGACGTTCTGTGTGAACATGAGCCGTATGGTGCCGTTGTCGCGATCGAACGACACGCCAAAGCGACACGTGTCGTTCTTGTTGGCAGGCTGCACGTCGAGGCCCGAAAAGTTGGCCGGCGGTGTGCCGAATGGATCGAGCGCATGCAGCACGACGGTGTTGGTGTCACCGGCGCGCCACACCTGCGTGGCGTAGATGGACGCCAGCTCGGGTCGCAGGTAGCTGCCCTTGGGGTAGACCTTGCGCGCCGTGTTGAAGATGAACGGGTTGTGCTCGATCACAATGTCCGAGGCCGAGATCGAGAAGCCGAACTTCTTGGACGGGCCCTTGAGCTTGAACAAGATCAACCAATGCGTAATGTCGGTCGGGTTCTCGTGCACGAGGTCGACGAGCTCGAGCGGCTGCACCTCGAACTCGAGCAGCACACCGGAGGTCGTGGCGTTGGAGCCATCGGCGTACTTGGGCCACAGTCGCAACGTGTAGGTGCGATCGATCTCGCGCTCGATGCTCGTGTCGTAGTCGCCCTCGACCGTGATCTTGATGATGGCGCGCGGCGGTGCACTGGCCGTATCAACAAACTGCTCATCGATCTCGATGCTGCCAGTGTCGACAGCGAGCTCTCGCTGATTGATGAGCTCCAAGCTATCCTCGTCATCGAACAACAACTCGGAGGCGCTGAGACCGCGAGCTGAAGCGAGCGTCGGTGGTACGCTGCCGATACACAGCAAGAGTACCAACGCCACCAGCATCACCATCACCGTCGTGGTACGGTTGGTTGGTACCACAACCGGTTGCATCGAACGCAAGATGAATGATTGATGAACAGGTGATGGTCTTGTTGAACGAATGATTGAGAGAGAGAGAGAGAGAGAGAGATGATTGATGGGTAAGCAAGGACGAGGACGAGAGAGAGTGACTGGTCTACTTGACGACGTGGCAAAGGAAAGGAGAGGAAAGGAAAGGAAAGGGAAAAACAGGCGTAAAGTATCCCCCCATTGTTCCATAGCCGGAAATATCGGTGTAACTCAGTCAAAAATCCTTGTATCAAGTTGGGGTTTTGGGTTTGGGTTGTTGGACGGTTCTACATACATACTCACTAATAGCAAACGATATATATCGAGGCAGGAGCAAGGGGAAGGGAGGGAACGAGGGCTACTGACTTGATCGATTACTCGGCGGTTTGAGCATTGTTGCCATGGAAGAATTGAATATGCTCGGGAGCTCGCAGGAGCTTGGGAATCTTGAGTTGTGAGGCGGCGGTGCCCGAGCCGACAGCAAGTACCGTATCGAAGAAGCGGTTGAAGGTTCCAGGCAGCAAGACGATGGCGCGCGCCGGGCCGTACTTGCCAGCGAGACGGCCGGCACCGTAGGACTCGTTGGCGACCGTGAGTTGGCGCTCGAGCTCGTGCGTGTCGATCTCCTCGAGCATTTGCAGCACCTTGTCCTGGTCGCCGTAGATGGGCGACTCGGGCGAGATCTTGAGTTCGAAGAAGATGACGTAGTTGGCGGGCGACTCCTCGAGGTTCATGTAGCTCGTGAACTCGCCGGCCTCGACCGGCAGGCCTTGCGAGCGCCACACGGCGGCCGCTTGCGTCAAGGCCCGGACGATGTGCTGCTCGGTGGTCTTCTCCATGGCGATGTTGAGCAGGCTGCCCATGCGGTAGGCGATGTTGAAGAGCGGGCACGGTGGCACGTCATGGTCGCGCGGCAGCGGCACCAAGTCGTCAGCATGCGTCAAGAACCGAGTGCACTCGATCACGTCGCCCATTCGGTAGCGATAGAAGCCGGCGTGCGTGGTGACGACCACCTCATAGCGCTTGCCAGGTTGTAGTTCCGACAAGAGAACCGTCGGCGGTTGATCCTAGATTCAGGGCGACATTCAGTGAGATTGAGTGAGACTGAGATTGAGTGAGTGAGAGATGAATACATACCTCAGTAACAAACTCCTCATCAATAAACTCAAAGAACGCAGCCTTGGGAGCAAAGATGTACTCGGCAGTCTTGATCGAGATCGAGAAGCCAAAGAATCCCTCGGAGGCGGCGTAGAGCGGCGAGTTGATCAGCGGCACGTCGGGACCGAGGTACGATTGCAGCTCGTCGCGGTAGACGGCGAACGAACCGCCGATGGTGGTCGAGGCGTACACGAGCTGCGGCCAGAGACGATGCAGAAGCGCGGGCTCGTTGCGACGATCGAGCTGTGCGTTGATGTGCGCTCCGCGAGCGATGCGGTACTCGATGCCGCCGTACTCGAGCGAGAGCTCGGCGAGTGCGCGCGACAGTTGGCGGCGGAGCTCGACGTCGGCCACCTGTGCGTTGACGAGCGAGCTGCGTTGGAAGCTACCGAGCGTGACGCAGAGCGCCAGCTCCTCGAGGTTCGCCTGCAGCAGCTTGACGACGTGCATGAAGGACGGCGCAAAGTAGATCTCGATGCGGAAGAGATCGGGCACCATGAGCGCGAAGGCCAGCTGCACGAAGGCAGCCACCTCGTGGTTGTCGATGGCCTCGAGCAGTCCGAACGGCATGACGCCAAAGACCGACAGCAGCAGCGACATGCCGGGCATCAATGGCGAGACGCTGTGCGCTTGGCTCAGCGGGCCGATCGGAGTGCCGTCGTTGGCGCGCGGGAACAGGTGAGGCTTCTTGCCCGACACGAGCGCGAAGCCGCGTTGCTCGGGCCGAGCGAACGTGTCGGCCGGGAGCGAACGCCAGACGGCCGATTGAACGACGCTGATGAGCTCCATCATGCCCGGCAGGAAGCGCTTGATGATCGGCAGCAGCTTGCGCTTGCCGGTGGTGCCGGAGCTCGTGGCGTAGTAGACGACGCGATCGGGCGTCAGGAGGTTGGTCTCGCTCTGCTGCACCATGCGATCAATGTACGGACGATAGGTCTCGTAGTTGCTCAACGGCACCGAGCGACGGAACTCGTCGATCGAGGCGTAGACGCTCTTGATGGCGTGCTCGGTCGCGAACGCACACGAGCCATTGAGCTGGAGAATGTCGCGCAACGTCGCGTCGTTGAGCTCCTGCATGCGGGGCAGCTGTTGCACGTAGAACTTGTCGAAGGCGCCCATCATGGAACGATCGAGCACCCAATGACGCAAGGTCGTTCGCAGCCATCGATGGAACTTGACGCGAACGGTCGAGTTGTTGGCGATGGCGCGAGCGCCATACACGACCACGCACACGGCCACCACCGACACCGCCACCGTGACGGTCGTGTTCGAGCAGCCGAGCGAGAGAGCAAGACCCTCGCGACTCGGAACATACTCGCTTAACTTGGAGATGGCTGCTCCCATCTCCCAGAAAGCACTGATTGATGAGAGAGAGAGCGAGAGAGAGCGAGCGAGAGGGAGATGTAGTTGGGAGCGAGGCAGCGAGCAAATGATGGCGGCAGCGGCTGTCGGCTGCCAGTAAACGGCGTATTTGAGGTCCCTCTCGCCAGTTACTCGAAATCACGCCATCCAACCACGAGCGAGTTCTCTCCTTCTCGTTGCGCGAAACTAGCCCTGTGGTTCTTGAGGCCCTGTGGTGGCTACTCGCTATGGTCGCCATTGATAGATTGAGAGATTGATCGCGTGGTTGTTTGGCAGGCGGTTCCGCGGGAGAAAAGCGTCAAAATTACGGAAGGGATTAGGCCTGTGATTACTCTACGATCAATTTCTTTGGGTTCGCTCCTCGGTCTCTCTGTGCTTGTTGCTCGCTACGCACCACACGCACTCTCTCTCTCTCTCTCTCTCTCTCTCTCTCTCTCTCTCTCTCTCGAGGCGACTCTCGTTTGGTGGGCTTTGGTGTTTCAGAGGGGAGACACAAGGAGGCGAGAGGCGAGAGGGAGCACCTTGCTACGCCCTGCCTCTGGTCCAGCAACGACATGGCCTCGATGGATGCGACGCCATCGAGCGACGAGCAACCTCCCGCAGCATCGCCGCAAGCATCGCCATCACCTGCCGACCAACAAGCTCCTCCTCATCACTCGCAAGCTCATGAGATCGGTCCATTGATGCGTGAGGTCGCCGAGGAACTCGGTCGTCCGGTTCTCGCCGATCAATGGATCACGAAGCTCGAGGAGAACTACTACGACACGATGCAATCGCTGCGTGATATCACTCGCGAGGAATGGAACGGTTCGATCTGTCTGCCTGGTACGTACGCTGCGTGGCCCACGAGAGGCACTGCTGCATCGACGACTCGTCGGGTGTTCCATGATAATAACGCTCGCTCGATTGTTCTATTGTTCGATTCGATCAACTCGATCAACTCGGTCAAACAATGCATCATCACGATCAACAGGCCGCATCTTCGACTTGATGAAGCGCAAGCTCGGACAGTCGCAGATATCATGCTCGTCGGCACCGTCACTCGATCAGGCCACCTCCAGCACCTCGGCATCGCCACCGCCCATCACTCCGCTCCCACCGCTCCACGCCACGATCGCGACCTTGGAATCCTTCGAATCGAGTGGAACACCATCGAACAACTCGCCGTACTACACACTCCGATCGTACACGGCGCAGCAGCGCGCTGGACGAGCTGCTACGGCTGCAGATTCGAATGGCACCAGTGGATCGTCATCGCCCGGCACCTCCCGACCTACCAAGCCCTCGCTCAACAAGACAACCGGCAGCCCGTCATCGGCATCGTCATCATCGTCGTCGGCATCGTCACCATCATCGATAGCGTCACAGCAATCGCTCTTGCTATCACCGCGGAGTAGAGAGAGGGACAATCGGTTCAAGCCAATGCCGGCACCTCCAGTACGCGCAGCCACCTTCTCCACACTCCCTCCCTACAAGCAAACGTCGTCGTCGTCGTCGTCACCATCACCGCAGCAGCAATCGCAGCAGCAATCGCAACCTCAACAGAGGAAGCCGCCGCCACCGCAGCAGCAGCAATCGCAGCAGCAATCGCAGCAGCAGCAGCAGAAGCCTTCGATGAGTAGACAGCCCATCAAGCGAGCATCTCCTCACCAGCCATCTGCTGCCTCCTCATGCACAACCACCACCGGTGGGCAATCGATCGGCAATGGAACCCAATCATCCTTGTCGCCATCGTCGTCGTCCTCATCATTGCAGGTGAAGTCTCGCTCAGGCACCAAGTCACCAAGCCCCGTACCCATGTCGGTCGTGGTGCTGCGCGGAAGGACCGGCTCCTCGGTTCCAAATAGTACGTCGCAGCTCCCACGAACGAACGAACTGACTGACTCACTGACGCCACACTCTCTACTGCTGCTGCTGCTGCTCGCAAAGGTCTCGATTCGATCCAACGCTCGCCAGACATTGGAACGATCAAGACTTCACCCGTATCGCAATCGTCTGGTTCACTGTTACAAACTACCGCGCCCTCATCACCAAGGACTGCAGGCACAACGACGACAACAGCGACGATGGTGAGTGGCACGCGGGCAACCGACTCGACGCCGAGCACAGCCATCACGGTCTCGACGCCAGTGGAGCCCAAGTTGATCTCGCAAGGATACCTCAACAAGAAGGGCAACAATCTCAAGGGCTACAATCGACGCTGGTTCGTCATCAAGGAGGGAGTCTTGTATTACTACAAGAAGCAGCGCGTACGTTGCACGCAAGCACGCGCGCTTCATGCTCGAGCTCTGCACGCAAGCGCTAATTCACGTCGATCGACCTGCAGGATGCCGAGATGGTGGAGAAGGACACGCTCGGTGCCATCGACCTGATACTCTACCAGATCCGCCAGCAAGGAACGCACTTTCTGCTCATCAGCATGGAGCGCACGTATGAGTTCGAGACCGAGTCCGAGGAGGAGTGCGCCCGATGGGTGTTTTCGATCCAGAAGCAGATCAAGAGCGTGCGCAAGGAGCTGATGCGCAAGTCGACCGGTGGCGCTCAGCGTCTGGCGCTTGCACCTGCTCAGGTACCGTTCCGCCCCTCGTGCCTCGGCTTGATGCTGCGCGGCATCGACTCTCGCCTGATCGCTTGCGTGCAACTCGATAGACGCGCCAAAACATGGCTGTGCTCGACAACGTCGTGAAGCAGGGCTACATCAAGATTCGCGTCGAAGGCGGCCTGTTCAGTCGCGCATGGCAGCCTCGGTTCGTCAGCCTGAAGAACGAGTTCCTGATGGTGTTCAAGGGCCAATCGGCCGAGGATCTCGCGAGCCCCGTGGCCGAGATCAACGTGTTGTTCGGTTTCGCGCGCGTCAAGGAGCCGTGCCATGGACGCAAGTTCGTCTTCGAATACGTGGCTGCTGATCGAACGTACGTCGCTGCTAATCTATCTATCTATCAATCGTCCAACTGATTGATTGAATGGTTGCGGTTAGGTATCTATTCTCGTGCGAGACGAGCGAAGAGAACGACGAATGGGTCACGACCTTGCAGCAGACCAACGCCAAGCTGATGAACGCCGTGCTGCGCAACACGCTCGAGGAACGACGCCTGTCGATTCTCAGCACGTTGCAGAACGACTTCTCCGAGATTCAAGGCATCGCCGTCGGTGACGCCAAGCAGCGACTGAAATGCATCATGCAACGACCCGAGAACTCGATCTGTGCCGACTGCGGTCACAACGGTACGTCGAATGCTGATGAGGCTGATACTCGCTCGCAGCGTGGCTGACCGACCGACTGACTGGCGTTTGTGCGCATCGAGTAGAAGCACATTGGGCATCGACGAACCTGGGTGTATTTTTGTGTATTGATTGTATCGGAGTACATCGCAACCTCGGTGCTCACATCTCCAAGTGTCGATCGGTGATCCTCGACGAGTGGGACGACGACTTGGTCGACACCATGGAGTCGATCGGCAACGCCAAGTCCAACGCCAAGTACGAGCGAGCTCTCACGATTCCCAAGATCGATGCCACCTCCTCAAGGTACGAACGACGTCTTCTCTTGAAGCTCGACCACACCACGTGAACCGGCCAGGCCGTTGTGATGCTCACCACCATCTGCTCGACCTGTTTAGAGAGGAGCGCACGAACTTTATTCGTATGAAGTACGAGCAGCAGAAGTTCGTTTGAGTCTCGCTGCTGCTGCTGCTGTTGTGGCGCTCGTGTGACCTTCGTGTTGGTTTGCTCGCATACACGATCACCGAGCTCACGGTAATTGTTGCCTTGAGAGCCGCTTGCGCTCACCTGTATCTTGTACAACTATTGAACCCCACCCACCCACCCCTCGCACATTGCATCAATCTCTACAATACGCATCTACTGTCTTATTCGCAGTATATGCGTTCATGAATGAATGAGCGAATCTATCTATCTATCTATCAATTGTGGCTGCGCGATCGAGTCTATGACACAAAGTCATCGACTGGAATCTGCTGCGACTGCGCCGCGCGACGTTGTCGCGCCAATGCCTTGCGACGAACGAGCATGATGAGTATGGCGAGCGACACCACACTGACGACACCGCCACACACGACGATCGCCAACACTACGACCCATCGCCAAGTCAGCGGGCCGATCTCTTCGCTGCTCGCCTCGTCGTATTCGATCGTGGTCTCGGGCGTCGGGGTTTGTGGCGGCTGCTGGTCGCACGCGTCTCCGACGAGCAGCAGCTTGATCTCGAGCTCAAAGTCGAGCAAGTCCTCCGCGAGCGTGCGCGATGGCTCGAGGTTGCGATCGCCTTGATCCCACACGGGTGTCGTGTCGTAGTCGAGGCCTCGCTCGCGGTACACGCCAATGAACCATGTGCCCGGCGTTGGCAGCATCTAGGTGCGAAGAGCAGGCAGCACGAGGGTCAGTACGTCGAGCGCGCGCGTGTGTGGTGCGATGGATGAGATTCGCTCGAACCAGAAGCCGTGCTGGCGTCGAGCCAATCGCTCGCGCCGAGTACGAGAAGGTCGTCAAGGTCGGTGGCTGGTTCAACGCGGCGTAGATCGAGAACTGTGTGGCGTTCATCGTGTGCGACCGACTCATCGAGAGCTGCATCGCACTCGCGCTCTCAGCCACGACGTTCACTCGAAAGTACTCGAACGCCAATCGAGCGAGCGAGCGGCGTGGCGACAACATCAACGACGACTCGGAAGCACGTGAGGCGCCGAGATCGAGATCAATGTCGGTGATGGCCCAGGCACAATCGACGCCCGTGAAGCCATGCTTGCACTGGCACTTGCCGTGAGCATCGCACGAGCCTCGATCGGGTTCACCGCAGTGGTTCAAGAAGCTGCAGCTCTTCTGCACGAACTCGGGATCGGCCGTCGCGAACGGCTCGTTATCGATGAATCTCGAGAACATATCGAGCGTCGTCTGCGGTTGGTTGTTGGGCGTAAAGTGCCCGGCGCCGTTGACCACGAGATACGTGAGGTTGTCGGTCGAGCGAACGTAGCCGGCCACCGTCGAATTGACATGCCAGATCCATCGAGGTGCTGCGAGGAAGTCATCGCGCTTACTCCACTCCATAGAATTGAGCCACTATGAAGCATCACGTCAGCAATCGATCGCAACAAGCCAGTGATTGATTGAGAGATTGACTGGTTACCTTCTCAACTCCAATCGCACCTATCGAATCACTCGAATCAGTCAATCGAATCAACTCGAATCAAATCGAATCAACTGCGAATGCACAATGCAGGTTCCAATCGTACCATCTTGCATATCGAACTGCCCTGCGTAGAAGATCACTCGCAGATGCTCGAGCAGCGGTGCCACGTATGCCTTGACCGAACGATGAATGTCGTTATCGAGAGCCTCTCGCACCGTGGTATTGCACGTGACGAACGAGAAGTCGTACGACGCTGCGTCCTTGGGCACGACGTTCAAGGCCTTGAGCGTCTGCAGCTGCGACATGTACCGTGACTCGAGATCCTTGTCGTACGGCGGATCGAAGGTGCGAATGTCGTAGCGATTGGGAGTGCCGCTCACGTGCAAGATGAAGTCCTGCAGCTGGTTGCAATCGTGTACTTGGTGGTTCGGTGGTTGGTCGGTCGCACCAGCCGCGAGAGCTCGTTCACATCGAGTGGCGATCGTTGTTGCTTGATTGGAGATCGAATTCGATTGGATTGGATTGATGCGATCAGTCGAATTACGAGCAATCATCAACGAGAACACTCGCAAGGTACCTTGTTCAGATAGCTGAGCATCGATATACGCCACTGCATGGGCCTTGTACGACTTGATTGGTCGTTGATTGACTGGATCCACCAAGCCGTCGCCGATCATGATGCCCTGCAACGGCAGTCGCTTGTCGCTCGGTGCCAGCTCCCTCAGTTCCGACGGCAAGACGCCATTCATCTACGCGATCCGATCGAGCGTGAGAACGAGCAGGTGGTGGTCTTGGCATGGTGGTCGAGCTGGATTACCTGCAAGATTCGAGTGGCGACCATGGGAATGTACTTGCCTGATTGATCACATCAAAGGTCACGCGAGAGTGCCAGCGAACCACACGGTATCATCGTGGCGTGATGATATAACGCACCAGCATAGCTCTCTCCCGTGATATAGAGTCCTTGCGTACTGAACTCTGGATGCAGCTCGAAGAAGAAGGTCCACAAGGCATAGTACAATTGATCGGCTGCTGTCGTGATATCTCGCACGAGACCCTTGTGTGTCTTGGACTCAGACAATCCTGCTTCCACATTGGTTGGTTGGTTGGTTGGTTGGTTGGTATCGCCAACATCAGCAGCATCGTGGTGATGGTCGAGTTGGATACTTGCCTGTGCCCACGGGTTGATCGATGAAGAGCATGTTGGTCTTGGAGCTCCACGAGAACTCGTTGTATCGCAGCTCGAACGCATTCGGTCTGCGCCAATCACCACGACGGCAGCGAGCGAGTCACGATCCTTCCCATCATTGTGGCCATGGATCATTGCATTTGAGGTCGTACTGTGGCTCGTGGATGCTAAAGGGTCCGAGCTCGACGAAGAGACCCGTGAGCGACGAGCAGCCAGGCCCACCATTCAACCACACCGTGGTCGGTGCAGACAAGGCCGCCTCCTCGAAGCCCGATGCAAAGCCCGTCGTATCTCGCTTGCCGATGAACCTGCGATCGTTCTCGCGCGAGTCACGATGCTATCCGCCAAACTAGCCAGCAAGCGAGAGAGAGAGCCAGCAAGCGAGAGATACCAGTAGAACAACGACGCGCCATCGACAGGGTCGCCCACCGGAATGCGGCCTGCGTACTGCAGCTCACGCGCAGGTGGCGCGCCTGGGAGACCTGAGACGCTATCGTCGATGAGTGTACGAGCATGTGTACCAGTGAGCAAGAGCACGATCGTGGTGGTGAGTGCCACAACGAGTGCCACTCGCTGGAGGAACATGGTGTGGGCGCTAGTGTGTGCGAGCAGCAGCAGGAAAGCAAACAACAACGACCTCTGGTCTGGGTTGGTTTGGGTTGGGTTGGGTTTATTACTCTTAGCTATCGCTCGATATCCTAGAACATCATGGCGACAGTCGCAAGCACGGCCACGAGCAAAATAGCGGTTGCCGGTCCGAGGATGCTGGCAGCGTCGCAGGTGGCGTTGGCAGTGGCGCTCGTGTTGCAGTCGTACGGGTCGCACGCCGGCTCGACCGAGTGGAAGTAGTCCTCGTCGGCCGTGACGAGCGTACCCTCGGGACACGTGTCGTGGATCTCGCGAACCAGGCGGAAGTTGTTCTGGCACGCAGTCGCGCTGCACGTCGTGCCGCAGTTGTTGTCGCGCAGGGCTTGGACGGCAGCGGCGGCCGTAGCATGGTCGGAGCACGAGGCCGTCGGGCACGACGGCAGGGCCGGGTTCGGCTTGCGTGAGATCGAGCAATGCGTGCACACCGCCTCGTACTGGTGCACCTGGTCCTCGATCTGCACCGTGACCGAGCCATCGGGGCAGTAGTCGTGGTGCGCCTGGATGATCTGATAGTTACTCGCGCAGGTGACGCTGTTGCACGAGGAGCCGCAGTTGTTGAGGACCAAGGTCTGCGAGGCGATGCTCATCTGGTTGGTGTTGCTGCAGTCCAGCGTCCATCCTTGTTGGATGGCGGCGCACGCACACTGTTGCTCAGCGGCCGCCAGCACGGCGAGCAGCGAGACAACGACGCAGCAGGAGAGGAGGGACAACGGGCTCATGGCAGCAGGCACGAACGGCAGCGAGGAGCACAGAGGGATGGGCACAGCAGCAGCAGGAGGAACAACAGGTACTGAGGTGGCGTTTAAGTACCGGCACCGGTTGCGCCAGGTTGGCAGCCGACAGCGTGGCGCTTCCACGGTGGCTGCCTCGGTGGCGATTTTTGCTCTGCTGGCAGGTAACGGTCAGTAAGCTCGCCCGAGAACTAGCTGCGGTTTGGATGATTGGATTGATGATTGGATTGATTGCATTGATTGCATTGATTGCATTGATGATTGGATTGATGATTGGATTGGATGATGATTGGATTGGATTGGATTGATGATTGGATTGATGAGTGATTGGATTGATGATTGGATTGATGATTGGATTGATGATTGGATTGATGATTGTGTTGTATTGAATGCCTCTATCGTTCTCTTGACGTCACGAGAGACGGAGAGAGAGAGAGAGAGAGTTGTGGAGAGAGTTCACGAGCAAGGAGCATAAAGGTTCGAGATGCACTTGGCACTCACGATGCGGTTGTTGGCGATCGTCACCTCGCCCAGGAACGTGCCGTTGCCGGTCCAGCTGCCGTTGTACGCCAGGCTCACCACTCCGTCGCACGTGATCTGCACCACGATCTGATACACCGTGCCGCCTGCCGACACGGCTCGCTTCGACGTGCCGACCGCCGTGAAGCTCGTGATCACGCCGCCAGTGACCGTGAAGTCCGACGCCGTGATGGTGCCGAACGGCAGCGCCTGGCTCGTGGTGAAGTAAAATATCACGCTGCCGCCAAAGTACACGAGGTTGTTGCGGTTCGGGTCGTTGCGTCGATCGAGCGTCGACTGGATGTTGGGCGTGCAGAACGACACGGTGCCGCCGTTGGTCGACGACACTTGGAGCGCGCTCGAGCTCGCGCTCACCCAGTTGCGGTACTGGATGTTTCCAGGCAGCGACACCAAGAAGCTCGAGACGGTCGAGCCGCCAGTGTAGCTCTGCACCCACACGCAGTTGGTGTTGGTGCCCGACGGGAAGAGGCTCGAGTTGATGGTGTTCGCCGACGCCGTGAGATCGTACGTGCTCGATGGTCCGGCGATCGCCGATCCGCCGCTCACAACGGCGCTCCACGATGGCGTGGTGAACGTCACACCGCCGTTGAAAGAGGTCGGCGAGTTGAAGTGGATCGAGGTCGCAAAGTTGAGAGTGGCGCCGTTGATCGAGTACGTGGTCGAGCCGAATGCTCCAGCTCCCGTCAAGCCGAACACAATGTTCGATGCTGACTGCAAGGTGCCAGTGATGCTCGACGCTGCGCCGGCATTGAGGCGCAGCGAGTTACTCGCCGTTCCAGACGTGACAGTTCCCGAGATCGTCAGAGCTCCAGTGGGATTGAGAGTCACGGTGGCAGTCGAAGTGGTCGTGCTTCCAAGGAGCATGCCAGCAATGGCGATGCCTCCAGCAGTCGTACCGCCGAGGGACAGAGCGCTAGTGAACGAGATCGATCCTGAGGCAGGAATCGAAATCGATCCAGGGGTGGAGAAGAAAACCACGTTGGCGCCAGCAACGACCGACGAGACGACGATGCTGCTGCCTGTGCCACTGGCCGTGAGTTGGAGTTGGCCATTATTGAAAGTGGCAGGGCCCGAGAGAGTGACAACGGCTGAGTTGGCACTTGAGGCAATGTTGAGCATTAAAGCAGTGGTGTTGGCCGAGAGAGTGATCGTGGTGGCTGCGTTGCCAGTGATTTGGAGCGCTCCCGAGGTCGAAACCGTTCCACCGACCACGACCGAGGGTGCGGAAGGACAAGTGATGGTGATAGGTCCACTACCGCTGGCGGAGAGTGCTCCCGACACGGCAACGTTAAACCCTCCATTGGGATTGATGTTGATGCCGCCTGAGCTTGCCGACACAGTGCTGCTGACCGTGAGGTCTGAGGTGAGAGTTCCGCGGATTTGCACAGCGCCGCCGCCAGAAGCGATGAGGTTGCCAGCGAACGTTCCTCCGACCGTGGTGATGGTGATACCACCGGTAGAAGCGGAGAGGACACCACCAGCTTGGAAGTTGGTTGTCGTGAGCGGGTTCGGGAAGGTCAGAGCAACGTTGGCGGGGCTCGAGATGGTTGCATTCGGGCCGATAGTGGGCGTCAAGATGTTGTTGAACGAGATGCCACCGCCTCCTACCGAGAGTTTGCCCAAGACGGTCAGCGTCGTCGGTTGGCCGATCAGTGACGTGAGCGTGAGAGTCGACAAGGCAGGGATGCTGAGAGAGCTGCCCGTGCCGAGCGACACGGTGAAGAACGTTGCAGAGACGCTCGAGCCCATCGACAACGAGCCTCCTCCAGCGTTGAAGGAGATGGAGGTGCTCGACGCGGTACCAGCGGCAGCCGTGATCGTCGCCATCGCGTTGGCTTGCGAGAAGATGATGGAGGTCAAGGCGGTGTAGTTGCCGCTCGTCACAGAGATCGAGACGGGATTTGCGCCGTTGTAGGTGTAGGTGCTTCCCCCGACAGACCAAGACATCATTGGCGTGACCGTAACGCCAGACACTGAGTCGAGAGTGATGCTATCGACCGCAGCGATCGACGACACGACGAGCGCGCAAACGACGAGCGCGATCGCAAAGAACGAGCGAGCCATCACGTCTCAGCAACGAGATACCGTTCAACTGAGTGGCACGCACTCGAACGAGAGAGATCGAGGAGCGGGAGGAGGAGAGGCGCGACAGGCACGAGAGGAGGCACGTGCTGGAGAGGGGAAGAGCAAATGATGGACTGCACGATGGCAGCACGAACAAGCCCAACCACGAACAAGAGGGGCAGAAGGAGACGACGATCTCGCCGGTCTGCCAGGTGTGCACATGAACGCTGCCATGACATCGTGACGCACACAACAACAATGATGATGAGCCCAATGTTGTCTTGCAGCACCGCCTGACATCCGCTTTGTACTCGCCAGCTGCTCCAGGCTTGGAGCAAGATCTTCAAGCGATGAAAGTGCCGCTGCGACTTGGATTGGCTGTGAGCGTGGCGCACTCGTTGCTCGTCGTTGTTGTTGAGTCCGAACGCGGCACTTGATGAGTCGTTCAGTCGTTGCTCTCGTCATTCTATCCCATCCATCCATCCATCCATCCATCCATCCATCCATCCATCCATCCATCCATCCATCCATCCATCCATCCATCCATCCATCCATCCATCCATCCATCCATCCATCCATCCATCCATCCATCCA